>Ga0182010_10000003_pt1 | contig 138026 bp, 110 predicted proteins | sample 611E1MmetaG_FD_120488 | JGI IMG/M metagenome (GOLD analysis project Ga0182010, IMG submission 120488) | Permafrost microbial communities from Stordalen Mire, Sweden - 611E1M metaG | ecosystem: Environmental > Terrestrial > Soil > Wetlands > Permafrost | place: Sweden: Stordalen | collected... | reverse complement strand
GCCAGCACCCAGAGCCACGGTGACTCCGTTGGCCCGGTCGTCACCGAGAGGGAAGTTCAGAGTCGAGCTGGTCGGGTTGTTCATGGCCACAGGACCGATGAACAGGAACCCGGCGCTGGTCTGCTGGGTCACGGTCAGGTTGCCGGTCACGGCCGTCGCATTGGCCGGTATGGCGCCACCGCTGACCTGGAACGTCCGAGCCACGTGCGAGCTGAAGGCACCGGCCAGACCCGTGCCGTTGCGGGTATCGAGAAGACGAGTCGGAGTGAGCGGTATGTAGGTAGCACCACTCGTATCGGGTGTGAAGTAGCCGGTGACATCGAAGATCACCTGCGCGGTGGGACCACGAGTCGAGGCAGCATAGGTGACCGAGAGGGTCCCGCCAGCACCCAGAGCCACCGTGACTCCGTTGGCCCGATCGTCACCGAGGGGGAAGTTGAGAGTCGAGCTGGTCGGGTTGTTCATCGCCACAGGACCGATGAACAGGAACCCTGCGCTGGTCTGCTGGGTGACCGTCAGGTTGCCGGTCACGGCGGTGGTTCCGGCCGGTACGACCGCGCCTGTGACCTGGAAGGTACGCGCCACGTGCGAGCTGAAGGCACCGGACAGACCGGTGCCGCTACGGGTGTCGAGGAGGCGGGTCGGGGTGAGGGCGTGGTATGTGGCGGCGGCATAGGTCGTCGACCCAGAGCCCGGCAGGGAGAGAGATCCCCCGCCGTAGTAGGCGTTGACCTGATGGCGGAGGTATCCGCCGTCGTCGTCCGCGCTGTACGAGGCCAGGTTGTTGCCGTTGATGGGCGACGGGTTCGTCGCGCCGTCGCCCATCGCGTCGGATGCGGCGGTCGTGCCGTCCGCGCCGCCACCGAAGAGGATCGCCACCACGCCGGCTGCAATGGTCGTCGACAGATGAGTGCCGGTCGCGTCATCGAACCACCACTCGACATGGTTGTCCTGGTAGTGGCCCCAGGTGTTGTTCATGGCCCGCATCTTCGTATTGCCGATGGGCGTCTGCCAGAGCACCATGCGCAGCCCGACACCACGAACGAAATCGCCTACGTACTGGTCGAAGCGCTGATAGTCGGTCGCGTCCCACCAGCTCGCCCCTCCATCGCCGTTAATGATCTGGTCGAAGGCGGCGTCTCGATCCGCCGGGTCGGTGAAGACGAGGTCGAATTGAGCGCCGAGCGACTGCTGGAAGGCCGTCGAGCGGGCGGCAAGCGCGTCTATCTGGGACAGCGGGATGTTCTGATAGAGCGGGTCGGTCATCGTCCCCCACATGCTCAGCTCGTAGCCGAGAATGACGTTCGGAGCGTACCTGTCGCGGAGACGGACGAAGGCCTGAGCGAAGCCGGCTGCGTTGTTCGGCAGGCCTGCCAGGTCGGGGTTGCCGCTGCTCGCGACAGATGCCTGCACCGATGCGCCGTTGTCGCCGGTGGAGGCTTGCTGGATGTAGCCCCACAGATCGGGTTCGATATCGACGACGACCTTCGACGAGTAGGCGCCCATGTGCGTGAACAGGAGGGTGACGTCCGACCAGTACGAGCTCATAGTCGAGTTGTTCTTGAGGTTCGATCGATCGGCGGTGCCCTCGTCGCCCCCAGCCGGACTGGATTGCAGAAGCTGGTAGTAGATGAAGACGGGCGTGATGCCTGCCGCAACCGACTCATCGACGTAGTAGTCCGCGAACTTCGCGCCGGCGTTCCAGGTTGCCCAGCCGGTTCCCGTGTTCACGCCGCCGCAGAGGTACTGGTAGCGGAACTTGTAGCCGCCGCTGGCGTGGAGGGAGGAGGCTCCTCCCGGGGAATCGGTCAAGCCGACCTCGAGATGGGTGGAGGGCCAGCCCTGAGGCAAGGCCGGGAGCGGAGTAGCCACATTGGGAGTGGCGGGGCCGACGGCCGAGGCGCCGACCGGATTGAGGACCGGAAGGGCGGAGATCGCCAGCACGGCGATCACGATCAGCCTGGCCGAAGGGTGCGACCCTTGATTTCGGCTCATGCTCGCCAGTCTAGGCCTGGGCTCCGAGATCGGGCGATAGCCCAGTTGGCTTAGCGGCCGTAGGCGGTCTGGAGCGCGGGGAGGACCTGGAGGGCCGTCGGTTCAGGAGCCAGTGTCCGACTCGCGGTGCGCAACCCTCGCGGGAGAGCTTGCCCATCAACTGGGCCTTCCCGCCTGAGCGCGACAGTCCTCTGATCGGATGCTCGTATCACCTTCCTGAGCCACCGCCGGCGAGGGATAATCCCGAGGCTATGGAGGTCGAACGCAGACAAGCGCGGCGTGTTCCGGTCGGCGTCCCGGCGGGCGTGCTGGCGACATTGTCTATGGATCTGGCCATGGTCGCCGCCGACCGCTACGGCAGGGGCGCCTTCAGCTCCAGTGCCATCGGCCCCGACGTGATCGGCCGCTGGGCGGCCGGCCTGTTGCGCGGACGGTGGCGCCACGGTGACATCAGGGACGAGCCGGCAGAGCGCGGAGAGTTCGCGCTAGGGATCCTGACCCACTACGCCACGGGGATCGTCCTGACGCAGGCATACCTGCAGCTCCCGCGCCGCAAGAACGGCAGAACGAACCTCCTCGGGGCCACGCGATACGGCATGGCGACAGCGGCCCTGCCGTTCTTGGTCCTGTACCCCTCGCTGGGCTACGGATGGTTCGTTCTCCGATCCGGCGAAGCGGCTCGCATCGGTCGGATCATGCTTGTCGGCCACGCCGCCTTCGGCATGGGGATCGGGCTGTGGGCGCCGTACTTCGCGCGTCGCCGGGTTGGACCGGTGTAGGTTCCCGCAAGGGATTCGGAGAGGAGTGATCCGGATGGAACCCACATTGGAACTCGCTGCACGCGTCGTGGTGATCGCATGCGCCCTGTCGCTGCTGACGTTTGGGCTGGCCATCCTCGCGATCGAGCGCATGAGCCGCCGATCCACCCCGGTTGAACGGGAGACCGGTCCCCTGGCTCTGGTCAACTATGTCGGCATCATCGGTTTCGTTGTCGTCAGCCTGGCGTCTGCCGTGACGATGATCGGCACCATCCCGGCGCCGGCGGGTCCGCCGCACGTGGCCGTCGTCGTCGTAGGGATCGCGCCGCTGGCGGTTGCCGGGTTCCTTTCCGTCTGGGGATACCGGTCGCTGGGCCGCGAATTCGCCTCAGACGCCGAGGTTCGGACGGACACTGTTCTGATAACCCAGGGTGCGTTCGGCCTGGTTCGCCACCCCATGTACCTGGCGATCCTGCTGCTGTGGGCGGGCAGCGCGATTGCCCTCCTCAGCCCGCTGATGGCCCTGTGCTGGCTCGTGCTCGTCCCGGCGTTCGTGGCTCGGTCGAGGGCCGAGGAGCGGCTCCTGACCCGCCACTTCGGGAGCGCCTACGACGCCTACGCCGCGCACGTGCCGATGCTCGTGCCGGGCTGGCCGATGAACAGGTGATCCACCCGCCACGGGGTGAAAGGCAAGAGGCGGGAGTGGAGTCGACGTGAAGCATCGCCCGGAACTCGATGGATTGCGGGGTATCGCGATCATCCTCGTGCTCGGAGCTCACGCCGGCATCCCCGGGTTCGCCGATGGAGGAGGAGGGGCAGGCGTGACTCTCTTCTTCGTCCTTTCCGGCTATCTCATCACGTCGCTGTTGCTCGCCGAACACTCAAAGACCGGCCGCGTAAGTATCCGGACGTTCTACTACCGTCGGGCCCTCAGGCTCTTCCCCGCGCTTGCCGTCGTCCTCATTGCGGTGGCCCTGATCGTTGCGACGGGCTTGATGCCGGAGAACGTGCGGCAGCTCGGGACGGACTATCGCGTCGTGTTCCTGGGTGTCCTGACCTACGTCAGCAACTGGGTCGCTGTTGCCGGCTGGTCGCTCGGCGTCCTCGGTCACACCTGGTCGCTCGCGGTCGAGGAGCAGTTCTACATCATCTGGCCGGCTCTTCTGTTGATCGGACTGCGGATGGGCTCTGCGCGATTTGCCATCGTCGTCCTCCTGGTCGCGATCGCGGTGACGCCCTGGAGGTTCGTCGTCGCCTCCGACAGTGTCGGAGGGGGAGATCACCTAGTCGCAGGCACGGACTGCCACGCCGACGCGCTGCTGTTGGGCTGTGTAGTGGCGCTGCTGGGCACCCGTTTGCCGCAGACTGCCGGTTGGCTCGGCATCGCGGGCTTGTGTGTTGTGATGTGGTTGACCACAGCCGCCAATACAGTGATCTTCCTGCCCGTCGCGGTGATTGTGAGCACGCTGTCGGTGGCCGGCTGTCCGGTCCGCCTGGCGTGGGCTCCGCTCGCATTTGTGGGGCGGATCAGCTACGGCCTGTATCTCTGGCACCAGATAGTCAACATGTGGGGCATGCCCTGGTTCGTGGTAATTCCGCTCTCGTTTGCGATCGCATGTGCCTCATTTGTCCTGATCGAGCGTCCATTCCTGAAGCTGAAGGATCGCCTGCGAATGGATCGGCCTGTTTCCACGTCCGCCTCGCCGGGCCTCCTATCCGCCTGACGTAGCCGCCCGGCCGCCAGGAAGGCGTGCAAGCCAACGCGCTTCATAATCCGGGCATGGAAGAGCACGCCTCTGCGTCCGAAGCTCACCAGCCCCTTGTTCGGTCGAGTGAACTGCTCGGCTTCCCTCCCGATGCCCGTGTACTAATCATCAACTGTGATGACTTCGGGATGTACCACGCAGTCAATGCGGCTGTCATCCGCTCCATCGAAGAGGGAATCGCCAAGTCTTGCAGTCTGATGGTGCCGTGCCCGTGGGCCTTGCACGCGATGCAGCTGCTCCGCGAGCGTCCGGAGATCCCGTTCGGGATCCACCTGACGCTCCTCATCGATGTCCCCCACTATCGGTGGCGGCCGCTGACAGCCCGGGAGAAGGTGCCGTCGCTGCTCGACGGAACGGGCGAGCTGTTCGGCTGGGACGGGATGTCCGAGTTTCTCGCCAAGGCTCGTCTCGACGAGGTGGAACTCGAGTTCCGCGCGCAAGTCGACGCGGTAGTCGACGCCGGGCTGGCGCCAACCCACCTTGATTTTCACTCTCTCGCCGATGGCGGACGCGCAGACATCCTCGACCTGACGGTCGAGCTGGCGCAGGAGTACGGCCTGGCGGTGCGGGTCTGGCTCGAACAAGGACGCCAGAAGCTGAGAGCGCGAGGCCTACCCGTGGACGATTACCCGCTGATGGACAGCACCCGTATCGACCTCGATGGGAAGCCGGCCCGATTTGCCAGACTGCTGCACGAGCTCCCGGTTGGCCTCAGTGAGTGGGCGGTGCACCCCAGCCTGGGCAACGAGGAGTCGCGGGCGATCGGCTCCCTCTGGCGCGAGCGCCAGACCGACTACGAGTTTCTTATGTCAGCCGAGGCGCGGGACCTGATCCGGGAGGAAGGGATCCAGGTGATCGACTACCGGAAGATGCAGCGAGCCTGGTCCAGGGGCGACCCGGCCTCGTAGGTGGTCGGGGCCCCGCCGACTGGGAGCGCGGGCCTTCTGTACGCGGATACCGCAGCGAACAAGCCCAATGTCAGAGCTGAGCGCTGTTGCACTTTGGGCGCGACCTTCGAGCCACCTGCCCCGAACAGGCTGACTGTCGCCCCAGCTCGGAGTGGGGTTTTGGAGCGGGAGACGGGTCTCGAACCCGCGACATTCAGCTTGGAGGGCCTAGATCTCTATACGGTGTGGCGCCCCTCGTGAGACGGCGTGCATTTCGTGTCCAGTTATCGTGTCGTCGCAGGGCGGCCGGACAGCGCCTCCGACTCCCTGGGCGGCGCGAGACTCCCTCGCGGCGGAGCCGAGCCAATGGACCGACTTCCAGGGGGTATTTTGCCGAGCCGGGCACCTACCGGTAAAGGATTGTTTCCTCGAAGTCGACCCTGCCTGCCGTCCTCGCGGCATTGACGTAGCTCTGAACCGCGAGCAACTTGGCTTCACTAGGGACGCTAATTGCGATCAATTTGAGCGGGCGGTTGACTTCGGTTGAGCAGCCACGGTCGTGAAGCTCTAGCTCAACCTCGTCTACGTTCGCCACGTCCAGCACGGTGACGCGGAGCACTGAGTTCCGCGATGAGCGAACGGTGCGGGTGAACCAGAGACGGCCGTCTATCTCATCGGCACCGACGACATCCCCGAACGACGCTTGCCGCGCAAAGAAGGGAATGCTGTCGATGACATAGCCCTCGCCGGTCCGGGTTGCCGAAACGCTCTCGGTTCCGTCCGGCGGATGCCCGTCCCGGTCCTTGATAACGCGGAACCAAACCTGGGTTGGGGCCTGCGGAAGGTGCCTCGGCCATGCGGCGAATACTTCGCTGTGAGGCCAGACCTCGGTGATGACGCGCTGCGTAAGCGGGTCCGCGCTCTCGACTATGTACGGGAGTTCGTTCTCACTTCGTGGCCTCGCAATCACCTCGGAGCCGATTACCTCGAGCCACGGGTCGATCCGATTCGCGAGGTGGCCGCGCAGTATCAGGTTTGAGTAGGCGGGGTCTTCCCAGATCCTCGAAGCGTGCTCGTACTGCTCTGGGTCCACGTGGATCCAGCACCCGAAGACAACCTCATAGCCTCCGGTCAATCGAACGGGAAGTATTACCCGCACGAAGTTGCCCAAGCCCTCTACAGATATCAGTACCTTGCCGCCGGCGATGCGCTCCGCTCTTTCACCGGGAGGCAGGTCACTGACCGGATCCGGCAGCTGAAACCCGAGGTCGTACCTGTGGCGATCGGGATCGAGCAGGAGCCCACAGCATGAGCACTTCTCGAATCGGGGAGGCGATTCCATCCAAGTCAATATCGCACGCGGACATGACCTACCGCAATTGCTAGTCGGTCTCGAACGAACTCATCCAGAAGTCCAAATCGCCGTTGCGGGACAGCCTCTATGCCGGCGTGAGGTCGAGGCGCTTCTTGTGCTTCGTGACCGCCTCGGCGTAGCGGTCGAGCGTCGAGTACCGGACGTCGGCCTTGGATGACTCGATTTCGGCGACGACCGACTGGCTGACGTTCATCTCGGCCGCGACCTGGGCCTGGGTCAAGTGATTGGCCTTTCGCTCCTCGACGAGGGCCGCGATGAGGCGCTGGCGGCGCACCTCGGCCTGGAGCAGCTCAGGGTATCGGGCGTTCTTTGACGTCCGGCGAGCGATCGAGCGATCGAGGTCGTCCAAGGGTGATCTCCTTCTCGACGAGTTATCGGTCATTACCGATATCCTGTCAAGTACCCTCACTCCGCTCGCCACCTGTCGCGCCGATCCCTGGCAAGCTCGATCACGTGCTTGGGGGTCTTCTGCGTGTGCTTCTCGTGCAGCACGACTGCGAGCAGGATCCGGCCCTTGGCGCCTTCGGCCGAGAAGAGGAGGCGATAGCTGGTGTCGACGCCGTGCGCCTCGACCTCGTAGATGTCCTCGACGAGATGTCGTGCCGCTCGCAGTCCGTCCTGGCGCACGATCAACATCTGGGCATGGATGCTCACAGCATCCTCGTCGCCCAGGTCATCGAGTTCCTTGTCGACCACCGGATGGATGCGCCAGCGATGAGAGACGTCGCCCTGATCGGGCCGCCCCTGAGCGCCCCCGATTCGTCGCTTGTCGGCCATCACCACTCCGCGCTGACGGTTCCCGAGGTCATTCTGTCAGAGGGCCCTTCATCGGCCGTACTCGTCTCCGTCGAGGCGCCCTCCATCCGGCTTCTCGCTTGAGCCAGCCGGCTTCCGCTCGACGCCGTGCCAGAGCGGCCCGATGTCCTCCTTGCCGCCATTGGCGAGCAGGCTGATCCAGGCCGCGGAGCCGGCCTCGTAGTCGCTCCGCCGTGCCTTCGGATCGGTCGCGAGCTCGCGAAGCGGACGAGGCCGATCCTTCGCGCCGATGACCAGGACTTCGGCATCTGCGCCTTGGTCGACCACGTCCTCGATCGCCACGCCCCAGCAGCGGCCCGCGAGCATCGGATGCTTCGTCGGCCCGGCGATCTGGCGGAGCCGGGCCAGGCGTTCGCGACTATTGGAGACCCAGAGCAGATGCCAGCCGACGTGGTGGTCTTCGAAGAGCTTGGCATAGGCCTCGAGTCGGCGGCGGATGACCGGCGGTCGTTCGGTCGATTCGTCGACTTCGACGAGGATGAACGCCGAGGCCTCGCCGGTATCGATCGCGACGAGGTGGTCGGGGTTGACGCCCCAGTCCCAGTCCGGAATGTCGTACTCGGGCCACCAGAGCTGGACGAGCCCCGGATCGTGGCGGACGAGTGAGGCGACGAACTCGACGCCGTCGAGCGAGTGGCGGGTCGTGATCAGGCCAGGCGATCGATAGGCGTTGAGATGAATGCGCCGTCGTCCGGATGAGCTCAACCGATAGGCGAAAGGGATTCCACCGCGATCGGGAGGAAGGGATTCTCTGGTGACGAGGTTTGATTGATAGAGCTTGCGTGTTCGTCGGAGTGCAGTGCGAAGGGATGGATAGATAAGCGTTGCTAGCTGACTGGCGGTGCAGACGCGGCTGTATTCGAGAAGGCGAAGACAGGCGCGATCGGTGAGTGAAAGAAGGCTGACGTCAACACGTGCATGTGCAACATGAGCGGGAGGAGAAGGACGGTAGCTCATGTAAGTTGCATCCAGTCGGCCGACCGATTGAGCGTGAAATCGCGACATTGGGTTGTCGTGGGTCGACACCGTCCAACGACAGCCGGGTGCAGCCTCCAGCGCCAGATTTCGGCCCCGATGGCGACTTGCCGGCGACGATCATGCTGAAGTCCGCTTGGCCGTCTGGTCGCCAAGCGGTAGGTGGTGGTGCTGCCGGATGAGGTGGGACGCATTCTCGGGATCGAGCTAGAGGTCGCCCGGCCAGGTGCGAGGTCGTCGCGCACGCGCTGCTCGCGCCCGAGCGGACAGATAGGCGAGGCGAGCGAAATGGGCGGCTCGGGCGTGCGACGCGCGTCGAGCGCGCTCTTCGGGTTCGAGCAGACCGTCGGGATCGACCTCTCGCTCGAACGACGACATGAAGGCCGCTCTGGCAGCCTTTGTCGTCTCGCGAGGGTCGTGGGTCGCGTGGAGTCGGTGTGCACCGATTCGTCCGCGAAGGGCCCGACTGGCCCGTTCTGCCTCGTCCATTCCGTGATGCTTCCTGTGTCTCCGGCGGCATTCGCCGCGTTCTTGGCCCGACCGCATCGAGTCCGCGCTCCTGCCCTGCTGGGTCAGCCGAGTGCTCGCTCGATCGCCGAGCCTCTGTTTTGGTCCTCGCTCCGCCTCCTGCTAGCCGCGCCTGGGGCCGAGTTCAGGAGGCGGAGCGAGAACGGTCCGACCCTACGCCCACATCAGCCGGCAACGCAAGCGATTGTGTACAAGGTCGTGTATTCGTCTCACCGTACGGGTAATCGCTTCAATCTCGTGCACAAACTGCCTTGTCCGGCAAGACGAACGGGAGTACGGTGAGGACGACGACCAAGTTCGGAGAGGAGACGTCGGTGACCATTGGTGCCGTTCTCGACGCCATGGGGACGCGCGAGCTGCGCGCCAACCTTCGGGCCATCGTGGAGAAAGTGGAGGCGGGTACTCCCGTTGTCTGCCTCAAGGATGGTCAGCCTCTCGCGGTGATGATCAGCCACGAGGATGCAGAGCGCTGGCGCAAGATCGAGGACTCACTCGCCACGCTGCACGCCCTGGACGTTTACCCCGAGGCTCTCGCCGACCCGTCTGAACTCGCTGACATCGCTTCCCTGAAGCCGCCCGATCGCGTCACGGTCCGCAAGCTCACGTCGGAACCTCGCGCGATCCTCTCGCCTCTCCGAACGATTGGCGTATCCGACGCCCGGGCCGCTTTCGCGACGCTAGTTGGTGAGGTGGCGCAGGGTCGGGTACGAACGATCGTCGCCGGCGGTCACCTGGCCGTCGCCGTCATCCCAGCACCGGAATACGACCGGCTGCGCGCTCTCGCCCGAGCGGTCAGCTGGTTCCGCGGCGCCGGCCTGGACCTGGCGACAGCGACCGAGCAGCAAGTGATCGACTTCGTTGGCTCACGACGGGAGAAGGCCGCTGGTGCCCTGCCGCAAGCGGCGGGCTAACAAGTCGCCTGGCCGAAGTCAGACGATTCTGGGCGAGGCGCCAGATGGCAAACTAAGAACACCTGCGGGAGTGATGTCGGACATGGAGGAGGAGGCAACACGTGAGCTACGACTTGATGGTCTTCGATCCGGCCGCTGCTCCGGCGGGGCACGCCGAATTCATGAAGTGGTACGAGGATCAGACCAAGTGGGAGGAGCCTCACGGCTACGACGACCCAGCGGTCGGTACGCCAAGCCTGCGCGCTCTTGTCCTGGACTTGGTCGTTCGTTTCCCGGCGTTGAACGGACCAATGTCGCCACAGGAGCTGCCGGAGGATGAGTCGGCGCCAGCGGACTACTCAATCGGAAGGCAGGTCGTCTACGGGGCCTTTGCGTGGTCGCGGGCCGAGGAGGCGTACGCCGTCCTGCGGGAGCTAGCCGGGAAGCATGGTGTCGGGTTCTTCGACGTGAGCGGACCAGACGAAGAAGTGTGGCTGCCGTCAGGCGGCGGAGTCGCACTGGCGCATAGCAAGCGGAGTCAATCGACGGGCTTCGTCCTGCAGCTCGAGAGTCGTGCGGCGATCTCGAATCCGACAGACGAGCAGATCCGCGCAGCCCTAGGCAAGCTGAACTCAGCCAACCCTTCCTTCGCCATCCTGGAATCGCCCGACAAGAGCTACGTCCAGTGCGCCGGCGCGGCGGGCCGACTTACGGTGGAGTGGCGCAGCGCTTCGGGCTCCAGCTTCAAGCACTTCGTAGGAGGCAAGGCGCGGTCATTGTTCTCGCGGGGCACGACGGCCATTCAGACCAGCGCGACGCGCGTCACCGTCAGGAACGAACAGGTTCTTACGCAAGAAGACGCCGCCGCTGTTTTCATGGCCTTCTTGCACGGCAAGCCCCTCACCGGACTGTTGCACTGGACAGACGTAACCAGCCAATTGGCCTGAGGCGTGGGGCACATGAGCCGCAGCGACTACCTGTTCAATGAGGGTTATCTGAGCGCCGCCTTCGAAGGCAAGCGCCGCGAGTTGGACCAGGCTGCTCAGCAGGTACCGCCCGCTCACGCGCTCGCCTCCTCGGTAGATGAGTTGGCGGGCGAGCTGATCGATCGCTATCGCATTGAGCCTCTCGATCTCGATTGGGATCAGATGTCGGTGTCCGTTGACGACACCCGTGTGGATGTCAGTCACGACCCGATGAGGATGGTCTTCGATCGGGGCGGTCCATTCTTCATCCCCGGCACGACCGTTACCTACCATGTGCCCTTTCGTGGCGAACGCGACTTGTTCAAGTTCCAGCCATCGACCTTCACACTGAATCCCCCCAGAGCTCAAGTGGCAAGAGATGAACTGCAGATCGCGGAGACGAGACCGGCCGATGCCACCGGCGGGCTCCGGGAGGAGCTGGATCGCACGGCCGCGAGCATCAAGTCGTACGTCGCCACCGTCCGGAGCGACGTCGAGCGGTTCAACGCGGAACTAGAGCAATCCGCTCGAGGGGCCGCAGAACGTCGCCGAGCCAAAGTGCTCGCTGATCGCGAGCTGGTCGCTTCGTTCGGTCTCCCGGTCAAACGCCGCGATGATGCCGCGCCGACCTATGCAACGCCGGCGATTCGGAGAGCAGTTTCACCCGAGCGCAAATCCGGACGAGCGCCTGGACCGGCCGAACCCGTCCTTCCGGCCGAAGAGTACGAACACATACTCGACGTGCTGCAAAAGATGACCCACGTCCTCGAGCGGAGCCCAAAGGCGTTTGCGACGATGGACGAGGAGTCGCTTCGGCAGCACTTTCTCGTCCAGTTGAACGGCCAGTACGAGGGCAACGCGACCGGGGAAACCTTCAACTACGAAGGCAAGACTGACATTCTCGTCCGCGACCGGGACAGGAATCTCTTCATCGGCGAGTGCAAGTTCTGGAAGGGCGCTCAACACCTTTGCGAGACGATCGATCAGATCCTCGGGTACGCGAGTTGGCGCGACACGAAGACCGCGATCCTGATATTCAACCGGAACCGTGACCTCACGAAAGTGCTGGCCCAGATCAGTCCAGCCGTCCGTTCGCATCCCAGCTTTGTCCGGGAGATTACATACGGCGGAGAGACCGACTTCCGGTTTGTCCTCCACCACCGGGACGACAACGAGCGGGAGCTGACCCTCACGGTCCTCGTATTCGACATCCCTGCATAGGGGTCGAGATCGAGGCCGATTGCTCCACGGCCTCGATAGCGGTTGGCGATCCTCAGCCGGCGATGGACGGCAGGCCTGCGCAGGCGGGTCGCCGAGGTCGACCTACAGCCGATCCATTGGCGACAGCTTGCGGTGCGCCGCCCGTGCTCGCTCGTCCGCGGCGCTCGCGCCGTAGCGACTCAGCATCGATCGGGACTTCCACCCGGCCAGGCGCATCAGGTCACCCTCGGTGCCGCCGGACGCAAGCCAGGCGTGGGCGAAGGTGTGTCGGAACCGATGCGGGCCGATAGCGCCGAGTCCGGCGGCAGCGGCTCTGTCCCGCACGACCTGGTAGATCCCTGAGTCGGTCATGGGGCCGCCGTGGCCGAGCCAAAGCTCAGGGCGACTTGCATACAGGTGTTTGGACCGAATGCGCAGGTATCGATCGAGTGCCTGAATCGTCTTGCCGCCGAGCGAGAGTATCCGAGGGCGACGGCCCTTCCCGAGCACGGTCGCCTGGCCCGTCGTGAGATCGACGTCCTCCAGTCGAAGGCCAGCGCACTCGGCGCGCCTGAGGCCGGTGTCGATGAAGAGCGCGACGATTGCCATGTCGCGACGCTCGGTGAAGGACTTGCCCGACATCGACGCCAGCAGCTTTCGGAGGGCATCTTCGCCGAGTACCGGAGGCGGCTCCTCCGGGATGATCGGCGGGCGCATTCGCGCCATCGGCGAGTCGGGGATCTCCCCTTCCTCGACCGCCCAACGGAAGAACTGCTGGACCGCCCGGAAGCGCACCGAAGCGGTCGCCGGCTTGTGAGTGCTCAGCAGTTGGCCGACCCAGGTCTCGATGTGCTCGCGCCGGAGGTTGGCCATCACGGTCGGCATTCCTCGCTCGGCGAGGAAGCTGCCCAGCTCGTCGGCCGCAGCCAGATAGGTCGAAATCGTGCGCGGCGCCTTGTTCTCGGCGACCAGGGTTCGCTGCCAGCTGTCCCTCAGGGCCGCGTAATCGCCTTCCGCCAGATGTCCAGTTATCATCTGGTGAAGCGTAGTCGCAGCCTATTTCGACTGCAAGTTCACAGGCTGAGTGTCGCGCCAAGCGCGAAAAGGGATTTGGAGCGGGAGACGGGTCTCGAACCCGCGACATTCAGCTTGGAAGGCTGACGCTCTACCGACTGAGCTACTCCCGCCCGCGGATCAGAGGCCCGAGGCTAACATGCGCCTCGCCCGCGCGCCAGCCGACGACGAGCCCCACGACGAGCATCACGGCGGCCGGCCCTACCAGACTCCGTTCACGACCATCCGGGCCGCCCATGCCGCGACCGCCGTCGGGGTCTCGTTGCGAACCTCCGTCCAGCTGTGCACGTAGATCGACTTCACCCAGTCGTGCCCGATGTGGTTCGCGGTGAGGATCTTGTCGAAGTTGTCGGCCTGAACACCGTAGAAATCCTGTGCCGGTGCGGCGACGACGATGAAGTAGGAGCTTGCCTTCTGCTCGCTGGAGAAGTCCTTCACCAGCAGAGCCGGCGAGACCTTGTCCATTTCGGCCTGACTATCGCTGTATGGATGGGAGGCGGTGGAGGAGCCGATGCCGGCGTAGAAGTAGCCCGAGAATGAGATCGACGTGCTGAACACATCGGGGTGCCGAGCGAGCAGCATCGCAGCGCAGAACCCTCCCGCGGACTGGCCCATGATGCCGCGGGCGATCGGGTCCTTGATGGTTCTGAACTGGGTATCGACGTATTGCACGACGTCTGTCGAGATGAAGGTCTCGAGCCACATCTGTTTGTCGGTCGAGTCCGCGCACTGGCTGTCCGGGAAGGGAGCCCCGCTGGAGTCGATGAAGACGACCAACGCGGCAGGCATCTCCCCTGACGTGATGAGGGCATCCAGCGCCCCGATGACGCCGGTGCCGCCGTTCCACAGCTCCAGTCCGGTGGGAGCCTCGTACAGGACCGGGTAGAGCCGATCGCCGGAGGTGTCGTAGTCGGGCGGGGTATAGACGTTCACGTCGACAGTGGTGCTCGTGCCACCTTTCCAGGGTGCTGGGAAATCGTACCGGGTCACGCGGCCTGCCCCCGTGGGCTTCCAGACCAGCCATGGCTTCGTCCCGGGGCTGGCATGCGGGGTTGGGCTGGGTGAGGGCGAGGGCGTCGCGAGATCGGAACTCGCCGTGGCCGAGGAGGCAGGAGTCGGTGTCGGGGTCGGCGTCGGCACCGGGGTCGGCGTGATGCGCTCGGCCGGGATGGAGTTGCCGGGAGCCAGCGCAACGAAGTGACCGCCGTTCAGCATCAGAGCGTCCGGCGCGAGGTTGACCATGCTGCCGAATGCCGGGACGGTGACGGCCAGCAGAACGAGGACGAGGACCGCGGCCAACGGCCGGCGAGCGGCCCCGCGGCTTGGCCGGCGGGCCTTGACCATCGCGCCGACGGAGGCGCCGGTCGCGATCAGCGGTGGCCTGACGGCGGCCGCCAGCGTGGCGCCGGCCCAGGCGGAGATGAATCCGATCACGATCAGCGTGGCCAGGGTGAGGACCCAGCCGGTCGGATCGAACGACCCCAGGGCACCGGTCGCGGAGAGAGCGTTCTGCGTCTCGACGATGAACGTCTGACCGAAGAGTGCCGCCACCGCCAATGTGCCGAGCAGCGCCCCAATGGCCGGACGATCGATGGCGAGCGTGGCTGCGACGGCGGCTATGGCGCCGACAACCAGCGTGGTGATCAACTGAGCCCGATCCGGGTCGAAGCCCATGATCACCAGGGTGCGATCGGTCTCCTCGACGGTCCCGGAGAAGACGGCGACCAGCAGCACCAGGGCCGCCACGACGAGACCCGTGATCGGCCGGGGGATCTTCCTGAGGACGCCGATGGGTATCCGGCGGACGGTGGCGCGGGCGCCGCCGGGCAACCGGCGAATACCCGCGAAGGCACGCATGTGTGGCCGGCCGATCCTGCCTGGGCGACCGGCGGGGATCTCGGCAGGCTCGCCGACGGTGGCTGTCTCGGCCTCGAGTCGACCGTCCTGAGCCTGGCTCTCGACGAGATCGTGGCGTGGCTCGCCGGCGGGCGCGGGCTGCAGTCGGCGCATCGTGCCCAGCCGGCCGGCTCGCAGCTCGTCGGTCTCGCTCACAGCGGTAGTGTCAAGCTGGCCGCTCTCAGGCGGGCCCGCTTTTCGGCGGAGCGACTTCATGCAGCGGCAGCCAGCGGCGCTGTTCGATGGCGGCCGGGCAGGTGGATGGCTCCGGAGAGGTGGATGCGCATCAGACCGACCATGAACCCGATGAGATCGCGACGCCTGCGCATGGCTCCGTAGCGTGGGATCCAGTACGGGTCGAACTTCCTCTTGAAGACGAACAGACCGCGAACGTCGTACCAGCGGCCCACGAGCCGCCCGGCGTTGGCGAGGAGGCGTTCTTCCCAGGTTCCGACCTTGTTGTCGAGACCGGCGAGAGGAGCAAGCCCGAGCGAAAGGGTAGTCGCGCCCGCCGCCCGGAAGGCAACCGCCGCCTCGGCGATGCACGCCTCCACAACGCCCGGCGGGCCGTCGGGGGCACGGCGCATCAGGTCCAGCACCCAGCCGCCATCGACGCCGGTCCTGCGGAACGTGGTGTAGCCGAGCGCACGCCCGGACGCGTCCACCGCAACCGAGATCGGCTGCCAGCAGATGGCGGCACGGTCGAAGTGGCTGATCGTGAAGCCCATCTGGGGGCCGGCACCCTTGCGCCAGATCGCGTCGATGGACTCGAGATCGGCGAGCAGCGCCGTCTCCTCGGCCGGCATACCGTCGGCGAACCAGCGGAACGTGACACCGTCCTTGCGACAACGGGTGATGGTATGGCGCAGGTTGGCTCGTCGCGGGCCGGTGAGATCGAAGGTCGAGAGGTCCACGATCGCCTCCTCGCCGACCTTGAACATGCGGAATCCCGCGTTCACGAGCACGGCCCGGCTGGCCGCGGTCGCCTGGTAGACGATCGGCCAGCGATCGAGTTTCCTGCACCGAGCCAGGAACTCGGAGAAGACCTTCGGTGCCGCATCGGGCGAACCGATGAGGTCACCCAGGACCACGGCGGTGCGGCCGGCCATGCCATAGACGACCATGCCGTCGGCGTCCGGCGGGCTGAAGACCTGCTTGTCCTCGCCGAGCTGGAACGGCAGCAGTGCGCCGCAGCCGTACTTGTCGCTGATGGCGCGGGCCCGGGCCCGGGTGGTTGGGTCGGCGGGTGGCTCCGGTACGCGGCTGAGGACCCCGAGAGAGGCAAGCATTATCGGCAAGCGCGAGGCTAGGATCAGGAAGCCGACGAGCGCGTCGCGGCTCGTCTGGTGGAGGACGCGTGTTGCCGTGCCGTCGCTCATGCCGAGCGCGTTGCCCAGGGCCGCGGTGATGTCGCCGAGGGCGCCCAGAGGAGTTGGCCAGGTGCCGGTGGCGGCGATGATCAGCGACGCCTCGAGACCGATGGCGAGGCCGCCGACGATCAGCAGGGCCACGATCCGACGGCGCCAGCTGGCCGCGGTCTCGACCTCATAGCGACGCCGGTCCGCGAGGAGAACGGCAAGCAGGCCGCCCACGATCAGGATCCCGAACGGATGCGACAGCTCGCGGGCCTGACCGACAAGCGTGACCGCGAGAATGGCGATGGCGAGCCACCACGCACCGGATCTGCCGCGGATGAGCCCTACCGCCAGGGCGCCGAGGCCGACGGCCCACAGCGCCGCCAGGAGCGGGTCACCGGCAGCCGGATCCATCGGCACGTACCCGTCGAGCCATTTGGTCGCCGGGCGCAGGAACGTGAAGACGTAGGCCAGCGATGCCGCGGCGCTGACGGCCAGCAGGAGGGCGGGAGCCCACCAAGCGAGGCCCGCAACGAGGCGCGACGGGAGGCGGCCGTGAGTGAGCTGCCCCCTCGTGCCTGCTGTCATGGTCTCCATCCTTGGGGTGCGATGTTAGCCGACCAGTCGTCGGCCGGGCTCGGCGTGACCGCACCCGCTCCTGCCGCCCAAGACGCATGAACGAGCCCGCGAGTTACTCGTTGACCCCAGGCAGCCACCTTCTTGCCTGGGGCGGACCGTCGCGGGCCTGCGCAGCTTCCCCTCACCATATACGAATCTCCCCGTGAAACCGCTACCTCGGTCTCGGCTCCGGCCCGATGACCTCGTAATGGTCGGCGTTGGCCGGCCGCTCGATGTCGGCGAGCTCGGAATCGGCCAGTGTGGCGTTGAGACGGCCTCCAGTCGCCGTCAGCAATAGATTCCAGTCGGACCAGGCCGTCAGGATCACGACGCCGGCCTCATCCGCCCGCGCGACCGATCCATCCGGATCCTTGCCAACCCCCGCCACGATGGTGAGGAGGCCGTCCCGCGAGGCGAGCCGGCCGACGGGTTCCAGAGCCCGCCGCTCCCATGTCTCCACCGCATCGGCTGCGACTGCCGTCCTGTATAGGCGCAGGATTCGCGCTCCCTCGCAGCGCCACCCGGTTGAGGCGACAACACGATAGCGGGTCGAAGACTCCACGCCAAGCAGTACGGAAATCGCGGAGAGGAATCCAGGAAGACCCTTCCCGTCGGTGCCGCGCCTGAAACTGTCCCAGCCACTCCAGACGGTGGCGGCCAGGTGCTCTCGCCCCTGCGTGCCGAGACGGCGGCCGAAGCAACTGAACACGATACCTTCGTCCGCCCTCGCCGCCGACGCTTGCTGGCGCAGGAAGCCCGTGACCTCCGCTTCGTGGCCCGGAACGACCCGATACTCCAGCAGATGAAGAATCACCGTCGAAGGCCCCCCAATGACTGGTGCAGCGTCTGCTCCCCTCATTCTAGTCCCGCACAGGGCGCCTGAGCCATACATCGCACCCTGGTCATCATTCCGCACGCGCGGGTCGCGGGCCGGCCGCCGCTCGTGTACCGTCTCGACGTGCCGATCGGCCGGCCTGGGCCCCTCGATTGGGCTCGGGCCCTATCGGCCGCACGAGCGAGAGAAAGACCGTGGCAGTTGACGCGATCGAGCTGACGGACCCGGGCTGGGCTCGCCACGACTTCTACATGCGCCTTGCGGAGGTCGTGGAGTCCGGGGCAAAGTGCCTCGGCTCCCACGTCGGCGCTGTGATCGTCCGCGACGACCGCGTCCTCGGCAGTGGCTACAACGGCACGCCGGCGGGCTACCCCAACTGCACCGAGACGGAGCGGGGCTGCCGCCGGTGCGCACTCCGGCGAGAGCAGCCCGATGCCGGCCTATCGGGCCGGCTCTACGACATCTGCCTGTGCGTCCACGCGGAACAGAACGCGATGGCGACGGCGGCGCGGTTCGGCGTCGCGATCGACGGGGCAATTCTGTACACGACTCTCCAGCCCTGCTTCAACTGCCTCAAAGAGCTGATGCAGGTCCGGCTGCGCGGGGTCGTCTTTCTGCGCGAGTGGCAGGCCGGGCACCCGGATTACGTTTGGGTCGCGGAAGAGTACGGGCGGCTGGTCGACCACTACCGTTCGAAGGGAAACGTCTTCGCCCGGCTGGCCCAGGCGGAGTCGCGCCCGGCCGTCCAGGTCGAGATCGGCCACCCCGTCTAGAGCGCGACCGCTGGGCGCGGCCTCATGCGCGCCGCGCCGGCCTATCGGGAGTAGATCATCCGGAGCCGCCCTCCGGCGGTCAACTGTCCCGGCGCAGAGAAACGGCCCGCCGGTACGACGCCGCGTACTGCTCCGCCGGCCCGGCCTCCCAGGACCAGTCGATCGCCATGCCCCGATCCTGCAGGGCCGTCCATTCCTCGCCGCCCCGCCGGTAGTACTCCATCGCCCGCCGGCACACAGTCGCCAGCGCCTTCGGCGACGACGTGTCGAAAAGGAAGCCCGTGCCTTCGCCCGGCCACTCGCGGACATCCACGATCGTGTCGGCCAGGCCGCCCGTGCGCCGCACCACCGCCGGCGTCCCGTATCGCAGGGAGATCATCTGGCCCTGCCCACACGGCTCGAAGCGTGACGGCATGAGATACAGATCCGCCCCGGCGTAGATGCGCCGGGCCAGGGCGCGGTCGAAGGCCTCCACGATCGCCACGGACTCAGGGTGCTGAGTGGCGATCTCGCGCATGCCCGCGATCCGCTTGGGGTCGCCGGACCCGAGAACCACGATCCGGGCTCCGGCCGCGACCAGTTCGGGGGCGGCTCCGGCAAGTAGATCGAAGCCCTTCTGCGGATCGAGGCGCCCGATCATGGAGAGCACCGGCCCATCGCCGTTCGGGTCAAAGCCCAGCTCCGTCAGCAAAGCCCGACGGCAGACGGCCTTGCCCGCCATGTCGCTGCGTGAGTAGTTGGCCGGCAGGTCCGCGTCCGTTGCCGGGTCCCAGACGGTCATGTCCAGCCCGTTGAGGATCCCACCGAAGCGGTGGCCCAGGCCGGCGAGCGCCGGGTCCAGACCCATGCCGAACGCCGGGGTGAGAGCCTCCTGCGCGTAACCGGGGCTGACCGTATTGACCAGCTCCGCCCGGTCGATCCCCTCCCGCAGGAGCAGGATGCCGTCGGCGTGGGGCTTCATCACCCGTTTCAGCTCCTCCGGGAAGGCCAGCCCGGCCGCCTGATCGCGCGTCAGCCAGCCCTGGTAGGCGAGGTTGTGGATCGTGGCCATGACCGCCGCCCTCGCGATGAGGGGGTAGGCATCGTAGGCACAGTCCCGCAACACCACGGCCGGCATTGCCTGCCAGTCGTGGAGATGCAGGACGTCGACCGGACGCCCGTCCACCAGGAGCGCCTCTAGGGCGGCCCGGCACAGCAAGCCGAAGCGCCAGCCGTTGTCCGGGTAATCGCCGTTCTCGTCACCGTAGTAGCCGGGGCGATCGAACGCGGGCGGGTGGTCGACCAGCCGGACTCGGTAGCCGCGGGCTTCGAACTCGACGATGGTGACTTCCGTCACGCCGCTCTCGGCGAGCGGGTCCGGAACGGTCAGGGACCGAGACGTCGCGCCGGCGGGAGCCTCCAGGCCACGGTACTTCGGCAGGAACAGGTCCACGGGCCGTTCAACGTGGTCGGCATACGCGATATCCCCTACTCCCATGACCGCGCCGGTCCCAACCCAGACCTGCGACTGCACGGTGTGGGGTATGCCGGCCTCAACCTCCTGACCACCCGGGCCCCTCGCACCGACCGCCCGTGTGAGCGCGTCGACGACGTCTCCGAGGCCGCCCGTCTTGGCCCAGGGCTCGCATTCGGCGGAGATGCAAACGACCCGCATAACCGGCTCCTATGGGCGACCGGCCTCGACTCGGAGGACGTTGACGCCATGGTAGTCAACTCCGGGCCGGAAGGCACCCCGGATCGCCGAGAATCGTGTTGGCAATCGCCCGTCGCCCGCGCCGGACTCTAACGAGACCGGGGGTCACGTCGGATATGATGCGCGGCACATGGAGTTCTCGGTCGAAGTCCCCACACTCCCCGGTGCCTCGTTCAGGCTGCCTCCGCAGCTCGAAGGCCTCCGGCGCCTCTCCTACAACATGTGGTGGAGCTGGAACCCGCGGGCCAGGGCACTCTTCAGCCGAATCGACGCTCTGGCGTGGTCGCGCTACCGCAATCCCGTCGAGGTGCTCTCGCAGCCTATCGCCTGGCCCGAGCTGCTCGACGACCCGGCCTTCAGGGCCGAGTACACCGAGATCCTGGCGACCTTCGACCGTTACATGGCCGGCGGTCGTGAGCACTGGTTCAATCGCCAGTACAGCCCGTCGCTGAGTGGACCCATCGCCTACTTCTGCGCCGAGTACGGCTTCCATGAGAGCCTCGGCATCTACTCCGGGGGCCTGGGCATACTGGCCGGCGATCACATCAAGTCCGCCAGCGACATGGCGATGCCGTTCGTGGGCGTGGGCCTGTTGTACAAGCGCGGCTACTTCCGCCAGGCCATCGATGCGGACGGACATCAGGAGCACGCCTACCCCGACTACGACCTGGCCAAGCTGCCGATACTGCGTGTTCTGGACCCGGCCGGCGACCCGCTCACCGTATCCGTGGAGCTGCCCGGGCGCGACCTGTACGCGGCGGTATGGCGGGCTCAGGTCGGGCGCGTACCGGTCCTGCTGCTCGACACGGACATCCCGGACAACGCGGAGTGGGACCGACCGATCACGCACATCCTCTACGTTCGCGGACGCGAGACGCGCCTCCACCAGGAATTGGTGCTGGGCGCCGGTGGTGTCCGAGCGCTCAAGGCCCTCGGCATCGCCCCGGCGGTATGGCACCTCAACGAGGGCCACTCCGCCTTCCTGCTGATCGAGCGCACGCGGGCCCTGGTCGCTGAGGGAGTGGCTCTGGAGGAGGCCCTGACGCGGGTCCGCCGCAACAGCGTCTTCACGATCCACACCCCGGTCGCAGCCGGCAACGAGCGCTTCGACTCGGAGCTGGTGCGGCGCGTCGCGGGACCGCTCTACGACGGTGACGGCCGCAAGGGGACCGGCGGCGTCCCGATAGACCGCATCCTGGAACTGGGCTGCGGCGTGGAGGGGGACTCCGGTCAGCTCGACATGACGGCCATGTCGCTGCGCCTCTCCAATGCGGCCAACGCCGTCAGCCAGCTCCACGGCGTCACCGCCAACAACACATGGCATGGCCTGGGCGACAAGCAGATCATCGCCGTGACCAACGGTGTCCACCTGCCCACCTGGATCGGCCAGCCCATGCGCGACCTCTTCGCGCGCCACCTCGGCGCCGAGCTGGACAACGTCGATGCCGCCAAGCGCACCAACCGGTTCTGGGAGCGCACGGACCAGATCCCCGACACGAAGCTCTGGGAGGCTCACCAGCGCCAGAAGCTGGAGCTGATGATCTTCGCCCGCAACCACCTGCGCAATCAATTCGCCCGCCATGGCGAAGCCCCCAGCGTCCTCGAGGAGCTCGAGAACGTGCTGGACCCCGGCACGCTGACGATCGGCTTCGCCCGCCGATTCGCGACCTACAAGCGAACCGGCCTGATCTTCACCGACATGGATCGGATCACGAGGCTGCTCTGGAACGAGGATCGCCCTGTCCAGATCATCTTCGCCGGCAAGGCTCATCCGGCCGACCGTCCCGGCCAGGCCGTGATCCAGGAGATCTTCACCAAGTCCCGATCGCCGGAGCTGCGCGGTCGAGTCTTCGTCCTCGAGGACTACGACATGCGCGTCGCCCGCTTCATGGTCCAGGGGGTGGACGTGTGGCTGAACAACCCGCGCCGCCCGCAGGAGGCCTCGGGAACCAGCGGCATGAAGGCCTCGTGCAACGGCGTCGTGAACCTCTCCGTCCTGGACGGCTGGTGGGACGAGGGCTGGCTGGGCAGCAACGGCTGGGCCATCGGCGGGCGTGAGCCGGATCTGGACGATCGCAAGCAGGACTTCAACGACTCGCAGGACCTGTACCGACTCCTCGAGGAAGATGTCGTGCCGCTCTACTACGGGCAGCGGAAGGACGACGTTCCGCGGGGTTGGACGGCCGAGATGCGGCGCTCCATCGCCAGCACGATCTGGCGGTTCTCGACAATCCGGATGCTTCACGAGTACGTCGAGCAGATGTACCTCCCGGCGGCCGGGATCGATCCCGAGCAGCCCCCGAGCCCGCCTCACGGCCGAGCCCCGGGTCGGCCTCCGGGCCGTGCTGCCGCCAATCGCGCCCCCAAAGACGCGAGCTGAGGCCGGATTGGGCAGCCGCGTCTCGCTGGCTCTGGTAATCCACAACCATCAGCCCGTAGGCAACTTCGACTGGGTCATCGAAGACGTCTACGAGCACGCCTACTCGCCGATGCTCCTCGCCCTGGAGCGACATCCGGGGATCCGGCTGGGCCTTCACTACTCGGGCCCGCTATTGAAGTGGATGACCGCCAACCGGCCCGACGCGATCGCCCGGATCCGGTCGCTGGTCTCGCGAGGCCAGGTCGAAATCGTCGGCGGCGCCTACTACGAGCCCATCCTGGTGACGCTCCCGGACCGCGACCGCCAGGGCCAGCTGGTCCGGATGCGCGACGGACTCGAGGCGCTGTTCGGTAAGCGTCCGGCCGGGGCGTGGCTGGCGGAGAGGGTCTGGGAGCCGGGGCTGGTCTACGACATCGCCACGGCCGGCTATCGCTGGACCGTCCTCGACGACAACCACCTGCGGGCCGCGTCCATCCCCGAGGACGGGATGTGGACGACATTCACGACAGACGATCGCGGCAAGCGGATCACGGTCTTCGGCACGGAGCAGGGGCTGCGCTATCTGATTCCGTTCAAGCCGGTCGAGGAGCTGATCGCATACCTGCGGGAGCGGGCCACGCCGGACGGCCGGTTCGTTGGGACGATGGGCGACGACGGCGAGAAGTTCGGGGCCTGGCCCGGCACGTACGAATACTGCTGGGGCCGCGAGCGCTGGGTGGACCGCTGCTTCGAGGCCATCGAGTCGAACGCCGGCTGGCTTTCGACCGTCACTCCATCCGAATGGCTGGACCGGCGGCCGCCCACGGCCCGAGCGTACTTCCCCACGAACTCGTACGTGGAGATGACCGAATGGGCCCTGCCGCCGGACGAGACCCCGGTCTTCACCCGGCTCCTGGAGACGGCCCGCGAGCGCGGGGATCCCGCGGCGCGATTCCTCCGCGGCGGTTTCTGGCGCAACTACGCGGCCCGCTACCGTGAGATCAACGAGCTGCACAAACAGATGCTGCGGGTCTCCGACAAAGTGGCCGCCATGCCCGATGGGCCGACCGCCTCGCGGGCGCTGGACCACCTCTACCAGGGCCAGTCGAACGACTGCTACTGGCACGGCCTGTTCGGCGGGATCTACATCGTCCACATGCGAATGGCCACCCTTGGCAACCTCATCGCGGCCGAGGATCTGGCCGACGCCGCCGCGGCAGAGGACGGGAGAACGGTCGGGGCCGCGGCCGGGGCGCACACCTACGGCGCCCGCCTGGCCGACACGGACCTGGACGCCATCGACGAAGTTTTGGTCACGGCTCCGGGCCAGACCGTGGTGGTGGACCTGGCGGAAGGGGCGGGGATTTCGAGCTGGGACCTGCGGGCCAGTCGCGTTGCGCTCGGCTCGGTGATGCGGCGACGGCCGGAGGCCTACCACCAGCAGCTGGTGGCCCATGAGAGGGCCGCCGAGGAGAAGGCGCTCGGCGCGGATGCTGGCGCGGGCGGCAACGCGGGCGCAGACGCGCCCAGGACGATCCACGACGTCGTCGCGGCCAAGGAGCCGGGGCTGGTGGCTCTGCTCCACTACGACCGCCACGAGCGCCGGAGCGGCCTGATCCACCTGCTCGCGGCCGATGGCTCGACCGGTACCGAGGCATTCCTGACTGCGACGTACGACGAGCTCGGCGACTTCACCGAAAGCGCCTACGAACCAGTCACGGTCGAGGATGGCCGAGTCGTCACCCGGCGGCTGGGATCGGTCCGGTCGGGAGGCTTCGAGGGTCCGCTCATCGTCGAGAAGACCTTCCGTTTCGGCGGCGATCGGATGAGCCCGATCCTCGAGCTGGCGACCACGATGACCAACCCGGGCGACCGGCCGGCTGCCTTCGAGCTTGCGGTCGAATGGAACGTCAACCTGCTCGGTGGCGGCCACAACCCGGCGGCCTGGTACGAGACTCCGGACGGCACGCGCAGCCCCCACGACGCTGCCGGCGAGCTGGCCGCGGCCTCCACCCTGGCGTTCGGCAACGACTTCGAAGGCGTCCGGGTCGCCGCCGTCGTCGAGCCCGCCGCGCGCATGACCTGGTACCCGGTGGAGACCGTCTCCAACTCGGAAAGCGGCTTCGAGCGCGCCTACCAGGGCAGCTCGCTCCTCTTCCGCTGGCCCATTGCGCTGGGTCCCGGCGAGCGCCAGGCGCGGACGGTCCGCTTCGAAGTCGCCCAGTCGATCGATCACTCGGCGGCGGAAGGTCAATAGAGCCGGGGCTGGTTCGGATCCAGAAGATTGGACCACCTGAACTCGAGGCCCGGTCTCCTGCCTCGGCCAGGGCCCGCCCCGACTCGCCCACTCCGGTACCATCCGCCGAGTGAGTCAGCCCAAGCTCGCCGTCCACGGCCACTTCTACCAGCCCGAGCGCCGCGACCCCTTCAGTGGAGAGGTTCCGCCGCAACCCGGCGCGGCCCCGTACCGCGACTGGAATACCCGCATCGACGCCGAGTGCTATCGGCCGAACGTGGAGCGAGGCAACCTGCGCCACATCTCGTACGACCTCGGCCCCACGCTTGCGACGTGGCTAAAGGACAACGACGCGGCCACACATGCGGGCTTCGTGGCCTCGGATCTGCCGCCCCACATCGACGTGCCCGGACGCGGCAACGCCATGGCCCAGGCCTACCACCACACCATCCTGCCGCTCGCTTCGCTGGCGGACCGCCGGACCGAGATCCGGTGGGGCCTGCGCGACTTCGAGCTCCGGTTCAATCGACGCGCCACCGGCATGTGGCTGCCCGAGACAGCCGTGGACCTACTCTCCCTCCGCATCATGGCCGACGAGGGTGTCCGCTACACGATCCTGGCGCCGTGGCAGGCGGAGGATTCGCGACTTGACACGCGGCGCCCCTACCGGGTGGACCTGGGGGGCGAAAGGGCCATGATCGTCGTCTTCCTCGATGCCGCGCTCTCCGCGGCCGCTTCGTTCGAGCCGGGCGCGACGGTCGATGCAGACTCGTTCGCCCGTGAACGAGTCTCGCCGCGCCTGAACGGCCCGGGCTTCGACGGCGGCGCGCCCCTCATGGCGGTCATCGCCACGGACGGGGAGATGTACGGGCACCATCAGCAATCCCGCGACCTCTTCCTGGCGAGGCTGGTACACCCCGGGCCGGACGCACCGGAGTGGGGCTTCGAGACGACAACCGTGGGGCAGATCGTCGACGGCACGCCCGCGAGCGAGTTCCTCCCGACCCAGGTCGCGGACCGGACGTCGTGGAGCTGCCATCACGGAGTCCTGCGCTGGACCGGCGAATGCCCGGACACCCCCGACGGCCGGTGGAAGGGACCGCTCCGCGCCGCCCTGGAGCGGCTCGCGTCGGCGATAGACACCATGGCGGAGAGGCTTGCCGCGGACTTCATTGAGCCGGCGGCGCTGTGGGGGGCGCGAGATCAGTACGTCGACGTGATGTTCGGGGCCGAACCGGCCGAGGACTTCGCCAAACGCCACCTGCCCCTCGCCACACGCGAACAGAAGGCGCGCTTCCTGGATCTGCTCGAGGCCGAGCGATGGCGCCTGGCGATGTTCGCCAGCGACGGTTGGTACTGGGACGATCCGGTCGGCCTCGAGACCAAGCAGGTTCTGCTGTGCGCCGCGAAGGCGGCGCGGATGGTCGACGGCGCGGCAGGCACGAACCTCGAGGGCCGGCTCATGGACGACCTCTCGCTCTTCACGTCGCCCTCCGAGCGCATCGACGGCGCGGCGATCTACTCGCGAGCCCTCTCCGAGGCCGGCCAGCCGCCGGCCAGCCGCTGAACCTGCCGCCGGGCTGACCTCGGCCTCCCGCCCCGGCCGTGCGCACGCCTCCTGCTAGACTCGGATTCGCAGATCCGCACGCCGGCTTCTCCTGTCCAGGCGACCCGCATCCTGGGAGCGCATCCGTGGCATTCGAGTTCCACGTCTCGAGGGCGGCCCGCGAACGCTACGAGTTCGACGAGGCGCTCTTCGAATCGAGCGGCAACGTCATCATCCCCAACTTCCCCGCGGCGCGCCGCTTCGCCAGCTTGATGAACGAGCGAGGGGACCCGGAGCGCGAGCCCGATCGCGTCGTGCGCCCCGCCGAGCTCAACGCCATGGGGCTGATCGACGAGATCCTCCACCACGCCGTCGAGATCTACCGCCGGACCGTCAACCCGAGCGCCATGGCCGGCGCACTGGCCGCGGTCGTGGCCCAGCTCCACCCCGATCGGTTCGACCAGGTTCTTGCCCAATTCGTCGAGCAGTACCCGCCGCTGGCGGTTCACCGCGGCCGAGTCGATCCCATCGCCTACCTGTCCGGCTCCACCGGGGGCATCCCGAACCGCGAGGTGGCCCTCGAGGAACTGCTGATGCTGTGGCTGGCCAACGTCAACCCGGCCTTCGCCCCCTTTGAGGAGCTCTTCGACGACTCCGAACTGAGCGAGCGAACGCCCTACGATGAAGTCATCGCCGGCTTGAGCAAGTACTTCGAGGCCCAGCCCGGCTACGGGCCGATGAGCCTGCCACTGATCGCCTTCCTGCGGACCCCCGCGCTCGCCGAGCCGAACTCCCTGGCCGGGCAGCTCCGCTACATCCGATCTCGCTGGGGGCTCGTCCTGACACCGTTCCTGGACCGCCTGGGCATCACCCTGGACGTGCTACACGAAGAAGAGGTCGCCCCCTGGATGACGGGCCAGTCCGGGCCGGGGCTCGAGTCGGCGATCCACACTCGCGGCCGCCGAGGCCTCGAGAACGAGTACGAGCGCTTCAGCCAGGATCGCGAGTGGATGCCTCGGGTCGTGATCATCGCCCGCACCACGTTCGTCTGGCTCGATCAGCTCTCCCAGCGCTACGGCCGTGAGATCCGCCGGCTTGACGACATCCCCGACGAGGAGATCGAGGCGTTGGCCCGGCGCGGGTTCACCGCCTTGTGGCTGATCGGCCTGTGGGAACGGAGCCGGGCCAGCCGGCGGATCAAGGAGCTGCGCGGCAACCCGGACGCGGCGGCATCGGCCTATTCGCTGATGGAGTACCGGATCGCCGACGAGCTGGGCGGCGAGGCGGCACTGGACCGACTCCGCGACCGTTGTGCCGGCCGCGGCATCCGCCTCAGCGCGGACATGGTGCCCAACCACATGGGCATCGACGCACGCTGGGTCATCGAGCATCCGGACTGGTTCGTGCAGCTGCCCCAACCCCCCTACTCGCACTACACGTTCATGGGTCCCAACCTGAGCGAAGACGACCGGGTCACCATCCAGATCGAGGACGGCTACTGGGACTCGACCGGGGCCGCCGTGGTCTTCAAATGGACCGACAACAAGACCGGCGAGGTTCGCTACATCTACCACGGCAACGACGGGACCAGCATGCCCTGGAACGACACCGCGCAGCTGGACTACCTCAACGCGGACCTCCGTGAAGCCGTCATACAGACGATCCTCCGGGTTGCGCGTGAGTTCCCGATCATCCGCTGCGACGCGGCGATGACTCTCGCCCGCCGCCACATCCAGCGCCTGTGGTTCCCGGAGGCCGGGCAGACCGGCGCCATCCCTTCGCGCGAGGACTACCCAACGCCCCGGGAGTATTTCGACGAGCACATGCCCAACGAGTTCTGGCGGGAAGTCGTCGATCGGGTGGCAGCCGAAGCTCCGGACACACTGCTCCTGGCCGAAGCCTTCTGGCTCATGGAGAGCTATTTCGTCCGAACCCTCGGCATGCACCGCGTCTACAACAGCGCCTTCATGCACATGCTCAGCGACGAGGAGAATGCCAGCTACCGGCAGGTCATCAAGGACACGATCGAGCTCGACCCGGAGGTCCTGAAGCGATTCGTCAACTTCATGACCAACCCGGACGAGCAGACCGCCGTCGACCAGTTCGGCAAGGGCGACAAGTACTTCGGCGTCTGCACCCTCCTGGCCACGATGCCGGGACTCCCGATGATGGGCCACGGCCAGGTAGAGGGCTTCGCGGAGAAGTACGGCATGGAGTACCGCCGGGCTCACCGCCGCGAGCAACCGGACGGCTGGCTGGTGGAGCGGCACGAGCGTGAGATATTCCCGCTCCTGCACCGTCGCTACCTATTCGCCGAAGTGACCGACTTCCTCTTCTTCGATGTCTTCGATTCGGGCGGCTGGGTCAACGAGGACATCTTTGCCTACTCCAACCGCCACGGCGACGAGCGCGCCATGGTCGTCTACAACAACCGCTCCGCCGAGGCGAAGGGCTGGATCAGGATGTCGGCGGCCTCCTCCGTGCCCGACGGATCGGGCGGCCGGCAGCTCATCAGGCGATCCCTGGGCGAAGGGTTGGGACTGCATCCCGAGGGTGAGTGGTTCACGCTGATGCGTGAGCAGCGCTCCGGGTTGGAGTTCGTCCGGCGCAGCGCCGACCTGTGCCGCGACGGGCTCTTCGTGGAGCTGAACGCCTACGGCTGCCACGTCTTCCTCGACATCCGCGAAGTGCAGGACGAGCCATCCGGGCAGTTGCGCCGACTGGCCGACCGCCTCGGCGGCGCGGGTGTCCCGAGCATCAGCGTGGCTCTGCGGGAGACGCAGCTGGCCCCACTGCAAGAGGCCGTTCGCGGCCTGGCAGCGGATGGATCGCTGCGGCGGCTCACCGAGATAGGGGCGATGCGAGCGGCCGCCGCCTGTCCGATCGGCACGGTCGGGTTGGACCTGGGACTCCGCGGCCCGAATTCCCAGGGCCAGGAGGCAGCTCGCGTCTCGCAGCCGGCCCACGCGCAGCCCGCGCCTCGCGAACTTCATGCCGTGCTCGACGATGCCCAGGCCATCCTGGCGAAGTCCCTCAACGTCCTCGTGGAGACGACCGGACCAGGTGGCGACGTGGACCGCGCACTGGCCGACTTCCGCGCCGGCGCCGAAGCCGCTCTGCGTCTGCCGGAGCTCGGCCAGGAGCGCCTGTGCGCCGGCTTGATGGACGAGTGGGCATGGGTTGCGATCATCGGCTGGCTCATCAGCCAGGCGATCGCCTCCGCTGCCGGGACGGAATCGGCGCGGGGCAGCTCGCTCGACGAGCTGAAGCTGGGGCCGGCGATCGCCGGCGTCTTCTCCGACCTTGGGCTGGATGAGGGCGCCGCCTGGGGCCTGGTGGCGCTCATGCGAGTCTTCGGGCGCCTGCCGCTCCCGAGCTCCGTCTCGGAGCTGCCGGCTGCCGACCGAGCCCCGACGCTGATTCGAACCCTCCTGACGGATGAGGCCGTTCGGGCCTATCTCCGCGTAAACATCTGGGAAGGCGTCAGCTGGTTCAACCGCGAGTCTTTCGGGCAGGCGTTGTGGTGGATGTTCGCGCTCGACGCGCTGCAGGCCACCGCCACGCCCGGGCTCTCCAAGACGCGCCTGGCGTCGCGACTCGCCCAGGCGAAACGCGTCACCGCCGTGGTGGCCCGCGCCGGTGAAGTCGCCGGATACCAGCTCGACAAGCTCGAGGACGCGGCGAGGGGCAAGAGCCCCGGCCGATAACGCCCGAAGCCTGCCTGAACCCGGACCGGTTCGCGGCCGCCGCTACTCCCCCAGGAGGATTCGCCTCAGCAGCGGGATCGGGGGCGACCCGTGTGCGATGACCGATTCCAGGTGCTCCTGGTAGACGAACCCCGGCGTCTCGCCAAAGCCGCCAACGACGCGCGGCTCCGGAACGGCAGCCGCCGCCCGCGGATCGCCGCTCGCCACGGCCGCTCGCCGGCGTTGCTCACGCTCCAGGCTCCACATCTCCATCGAACCCACGAAGTACGTGGACAGCTGTGTCGAGGTGAGTCGGGCACGGTCCCATTTCTTGCTGGCTTCCGATTCCTCCTGGAATCCGCCTCGGACCATCAGGTCCATCGCCTCGGCCTCGGTCATCGACCCGGCATGGATCCCGACGTCGATCATGGCGTTGGTGATGGCGCGCAGGTAGAACTTCCAGTGGATCAGTCGCAAGGCCGCGTCGCCGGCGTGGAAGCCCACGTCCATCATGACCTGGGTGACGTAGACGGCCCATCCCTCTACGAAGACCCCGCTGGAGAAGACCGCCCGCACGATCGACGGGCAACGGTTGGAGTAGACCAGCTGCAGGTAGTGGCCGGGCGTTCCCTCGTGGATGGTCGTCAGATCGATCTGGCGGTCGTTCTCCTCAGCCAGGTACGACTCCACCTGGGCCGCCGTCCAATCATCCGGCGGTGGGGTCACGAAGTAGAACGTCTTCTGTCCCCTGTCCAGCGGGCCCGGAGCGTCGAGCATCGCGCCGGCGAACTCGCGCAGGAACGGCGGCGTCCAGTCGACCTCGAGGGGCTCGTCGGGGACGGTGATCAGGTCATTCGCCCGGCAGAAGTCGACGATGCCCCGGTAGCTCTCGCGGCAGTACTCGACGAGATCGTCGGCAGCATGGTGGGCCCGGCCGATCGCCGCGGTGACGGCGGAGACGGTGCGCTGGTCCGCCGCCTCCTGGCTGCCGTCGCCGGCGGCCGTGGGGAGTGGTTCCCCGGGGACCCACTCGCTCCAGATCCCCCGGGCGATCCTGACCATCTCTCCGCGGACCGCCTCGTACTCCACTCGGGCCTGGGCGAGGATCTCGTCGGCGGTCAGACCGGACCGGAAGGTGTGGCGCAGCTTGCGCGCGAACAGGTCAGCCCCGAGTCGCCCGTCGCCCGAGGAACGCGGCAGCAGGTCGTCGCGCAGGAATGCCTCGAACTCCCCAATCGCGCCGCGAGCGACCCCCGCGGCCGCGCCAAGACGTGGCGTGACCGAGGCTACGCCTGGCCGATCCGCCGCAGCCTCCGCCTGAGCAACCGCGTCGCCGGCAAGGGCCGCGATCCCCGAGAGCTGCTTGATGGCGATCTCGGTATGCAGCCTCGACGCCGGCCGCCCCGGCAGGCTGCCCAGCTCCGCTCGTGCCGCCGCGAGAACGGCCGGTACGCCCTCCAGGCGCGCGGCGACGGACGCCAGCCTCGTCTCGAGCGGAGCGAAGTCGCGGGCCAGCAGCGGGAAGATGCCGCTTCCCAGCAGATACACGTAGCCCAGCGCATCCCATGCCCCCTCGCGCAGGTCCGTCTCGTCGAACAGCAGCTCGGCCAGCTCGGAGAGCAGCAGGTCTCGGTCGATCCGCTCGTCCGCCGACAGGGCGCCGTCCGGCATCGCCCGCAGTTCGGCCTCCCAGCGGCCGGCGAAGGCGAGTCGGGCCGCGCGGCCGGCCTCGCTCAGATCGGGCCACTCGCCATCTACCTCGTGCATCCCCGTGGCTGTGGCCGAAACGGGGTACATGCGGAAGAATTCGTCCAGAAATGCGTCGACGCGCCCGGCGAACTGCGACATTGGTCTCCCATTCGGCATTGCCCGTCTTGTATTTGGGCCGAGTCTAGCGCGCTTCGGCATGCGGACCTCGGCCCAAGGAGTCGAAGAATCCACGCACGTCGCCATCGGGCGCGCTAGCATCCCCCCATGCGGAGCCGTCGCCGCAGGCGGCGCTCGGTCCTCGGAGGAACAGCTCATGCTCGACCTGCTGATCAAGGTCGCCGTGAACGCCGTTGCGCTCGTGGCTGCGGCGACGTTCGTTCCCGGAGTTCGCCTGGATCCTCGCGACAAGCTCGAAGACTGGGCGATGATCCTCCTGATTGCCCTGGTCTTCGCCCTGGTCAACACGTATCTCAAGCCGATCCTCAAGGCCCTGGCCATGCCGGTCGGTCTGCTGACGATGGGCATGATCGCCTTCGTCATCAATGCCGTGATGCTTCTTGGCACGGCCTGGCTGGTCAACCTGAGCCAGGTCAAGGACCTGGTGAACACCGGGTTCAAGTTTCAGGTCGGCGGCTATCCGCCCACTTGGGGCTACGAGGCCATCGGTGCGGCAGTGGTCGCCTCGATCGTGATCAGCATCGTGGCCACCGTCCTGGATCTGGTACTGGTGCCGCGCAGGGTCGTCGGGCTGTAGCTCGGGCCACGGCCTAGCCGGGCGGACGCGGGACAACCGCACACCGTCTCCGCGGCGCTCGTCCCTGCGGCGCTCGTCGCTGCAGGCCTCCACGTCTCTCAACTGATCCGCGGACCGGCTAGGCTTTCTCGTATGCCGGTTCTTCAGAGCCAGACGCTCGCCAGCCTGTTCGCCGCATCCGAGGCCGTGGGAGCCGCGGCTACCGGCGTCCCGGGGACACTGACGGAGCGCGAGCGGTTCAGGATCCGGTTGCGACGCCGACCGCTCCTGCTCGACGGAGCGATGGGAACGCTCCTGTACAGCCGCGGCGTTCCCCAGAGAGCGTGCCTCGACGAGCTGGTCTTGACCAGGCCGGACGTCATTTCGACCATCCACCTCGAATACCTCGAGGCGGGGGCGGACGCGATCGAGACGAACACCTTCGGTGCGAATCGCTTCCGGCTGGCCGACTACGGCCTGGAGAAGCAGGCCGGACTCCTTAACCGTCGTGCCGCCCAGCTGGCTCGAGAAGCCAGGGAAAGATCCGGCCGCGAGGCGATGATCGCCGGATCGATCGGGCCCCTCGGCCCGACCGGTCGAATGCCGGCGCGGCCGCACCCGGGCCTTGCGAGGGCCGCCTTCCGGGAACAGATCGAGGGGCTGTTGGAGGGCGGCGCCGACCTCTTCGTCTTCGAGACATTCGAGCGTCTCGAGATGCTGCTGGCGGCGATCGAGGAGGCGCGCCGCGCCTGCGACCTGCCGGTGGTTGCCCAGATGACCTTCGGCGAGGACCTGGTCACCGGCGACGGGACGACCCCGGAGGTGGCCACGGCGGCGCTGGTCGACGCGGGCGTGGATGCGGTCGGGGTAAACTGCGGAGCCGGCCCGCTCGTCTGTCTGGAAGCGCTCGCCCGGACCGGGCCGCCGACCCCTACAGTGGCTCGCTCGATCGTCCCGAACGCAGGGCTGCCTCGACGCGTGGAAGGCCAGTTCGTCTACTCGGCGGGACCGGAGTACTTCGGTGAGACGGTCCCGCAGATGCTCGCGGCCGGGGCGCGCATCGTCGGAGGCTGTTGCGGCACGACCCCACAACACACCAGGGCCATGCGTGAAGCCATCGACGCGTTGAACTCGGGAGAGTCCGGACCATCGGTCATCGCGGCCACGCAACCCGGCGACGAATCGTCGCCCGGCCGGCGGGACCCCGCCGCGGACCCCGCCGCGGACCCCGACGCGGATCCCGCCGCCGCTGCAGCCCCGCGGACGCCCACCGCCGAGGCGACGGGGAGTGGCCACGCCACACCGCCGTCGGGCCTGGCGCGGAAGCTCCGGGAGGACGCTTTCGTGATCTCGGTGGAGATCGACCCGCCCCGATCCATCCGGATCGACCGGACGGTCGAGGCAGCGCGCCTGCTCCAGGAGGCCGGGGTGGATCTCGTGAACGTGAGCGACTCCGCGACCGGCCGCGTTCGGATGAGTTCGACGGCCGTGGCTTTCGGCATCCAGCAAGCCCTGAAGCTGGAGTGCCTCGTCCACCTGACAACCCGCGACCGCAACCTGATGGCCCTCGAGGCCGAGCTGCTCGGCGCTCACGCCCTGGGGCTCCGGAACATCCTCGCCTTGACCGGCGATCCGCCGCGGGTCGCGGACCTGCCCGCCGCCACGGCCGTCTGGGACGTGGACGCGATCGGGCTGATCGAGATCATTCACCGGCTCAACCGGGGCGAGGACGCCGCGGGCGGCTCGATCGGGCAGCCGGCCGGCTTCACGATCGCCTGCGCGCTGGACCCGACGGCCGGGGACCAGGACAAGGAATGGGCCAGGCTGGAACGTAAGCTTGCTGCCGGTGCGGACCTGATCATGACCCAGCCGCTTTATTCGATGGCCCAGGTGGAGGCAATGCTGTCCCGGGCCCGCCGGACCTTCGGGGATGATGGTTTCCCCGTCCCTGTGCTGCTGGGCGTGCTGCCGCTCCATAGCGCTCGCCACGCCGAGTTCCTGCACAACGAAGTGCCCGGCATCACAATCCCCGACGAGCAGCGGGCGGCAATGCACGCCGCCGGCGAGCGGGGCGCGGAAGTCGGCCTCGAGATGTCGATGAACCTTCTGGAGCAGTGCGAGGGTCAGGTCAAGGGAACGTACGTGATGCCGAGCTTCGGCCGCTATGAGCTGGCCGCTGAACTGGTCCGCCGCGTGCGTGCCCGTCAGGCGGCCAGGAAGACGGGCCAGGGCTGGAGGAGAGTGGGATGAGGGCACGCGGGAGACTCGTGGCCATCGGCTTCGCGGCAGTGGCCGTCGGGACGTGGCTGGCTATCGCCTCGATCGCCGCGGCCGCGACGACCGCGCCGCCGGCCGGCCCACCCTATCCGGACGCCGTGACCGGCATCCGCGTGTACGACTACGCCGGCATCTTCTCGTCGGCCGCGATCTCGCAGACTGAGCAGACGATTCTGGCGATCGAGCAGCGGACCGGCGCCCAGGTCGCGGTCTACACCCAGGTCAAGCCGCAGAGCGACACGCTCGACAAGGCCAACACCGACGCGCGGGCCCTGATGGACCAGTGGGGCGTTGGTCGAAAGGGCTTCGACGACGGGCTGGTAATCCTCTTCGACATGCAGGACAACCGCCAGCATGGCCAGGTGAGCCTGTATGCCGGCAGCGGTTTCCGGTCCGCGTTCCTGACCGACTCGGATCGCCAGTCGATCTTCGACGACGACATGATGCCGCTGCTCAAGGCCGGAGACTTCGACGGGGCACTGAAGGCCGCCATCAACGGCATCGACGCTGCCGCGACGCCGGCGCATGCCGACCAGCTCAATCGGGCTCGAATCCTCAACGCCATAGTGGGCCTGGGAGCCCTCGTCCTGTCAATCTGGCTCGTCGCGTTTGTGCTCATCCGCTGGTACACCCACGGGCGCGACCCGATCTACGTGGACGACAAATCCGTCCTCATGCCCGCGCCGCCGGACGGCCTCACGCCGGCAATGGCCACGCTTCTCATGGACGACCGGACGTCGAGCCGGACCGTCTCGGCGGCCATGGTCGACCTGGCTGCCCGCGGCCTGATCCAGTTTCGCCAGGAAACGGCGTTCCTCGCTAAGAAGACGACGGTGGGGGTGACCGGCAAGACGGCCACGATCGGCACTCCGGAAGCGGGCCTGTACTCGGCCATCTGCACATGGGTGGGGCCGGACGGATTCGTCGAGACGGAGTCCATGCCACAGCTTGCGACCTCGGTGAGCACGCTCAAGAGCGATCTGGAGGCGCTCTCGGTCCAGAAGGGTTGGCTGGCCGGCAAGCCATCGAGGGTAGTCGGCCTCTGGATCGTGGTCGCCGTCGCCGAGGGATTGGCGGCAGCCCCGCTCATCTTCTGGACGCTCAGCGTCGAGGCGAGCGGCGGGCTGCTGGGCGGCGCCGCCCTGATCGTCGCGGCGGCGATAACCGGCGTCACGGCGTGGTTCATGCCGTCCCGTACCCAGCTCGGGGCGATGCTTCGGGCCATGCTCGCGGCCTACCGGAGGACCCTCCAGTACACCATGGCCCAGGCTCAGACGATGGACCAGGTCGTGGCGAGCAAGGCCCTGCCGTGGGTCTCCACGCCCGACGAAGCCATGGCCTGGGGCGTCGCGTTTGGGCTGAACGCTGAGATCGATGGGGTCCTGCGGCGGAGTGTCGAGACGTCCGCGGCCACAGGTCGAGCCGCCGGCTGGTACCCGATGTGGTGGGTCCCAGTCGGCGGGACGTCGTTGGCCGGCGGAGGGGGAGGGGCATCCGCCGGCGGAGCCTTCTCGGCGAGTGCCATCCCGAACGTCGGATCGATGATGTCTGCGATCGGCTCGATCGGCGCCTCGACATCCCACTCGGGTGGCGGTGGCTTCGGCGGTGGCGGAGGCGGAGGAGGCGGCGGCGCCGGCGGAGGCTTCTGACGTGGGCACGGACGAGAGGCTCGCGCGCGCACCCCGGACCGTGTCTTCCATCGCGAGGCCGGCGGCGGCCCCATCGGCCCTCGATCGTCGGATCCGGCGAGTCGCCGTTGGCCTGACCGGAGCCCTCCTCGGCGTATGGCTGGCCGTGGCCGGAGTTGCCGCAGCGGCCACGCCGCCGGCCGGTCCACCCTATCCGGACGCGGTCACCGGGGAGCGCGTCTACGACTACGCCGGCATCTTCTCGTCAGAGACCATCGCGGAGGCCAGGTCGATCATCTCCGGCATCGAGATCCGGACCGGCGCCCAGGTCGCCGTTTACACCCAGGTCAAGCCGGCGAGCGACGACCTCGACAAGGCAAATGCCGATGCACTGGCGTTGATGAACCAGTGGGGCGTTGGCCGCAAAGGCTTTGATGACGGCCTGGTCATCCTCTTCGATATGCAGACCAATCTCCGGCACGGTCAGGTCTCGCTCTATGCCGGCAGCGGCTACCGGGCCGCCTTCCTCAGCGACTCCGATCGCCAGGCCGTCTTCGAGGAGGACATGAAGCCTCTTCTCGCTGACGGCGATCTCGATGGCGGGCTTCTCGTGGCTCTGCATGACATCGACGCCAACGCGACGCCCGAGCACGCTGCGACTCTGGAACAGGGCCGCCAGATCAACGCCGTGGTCGCCCTGGCCGGGCTGCTGCTCGGTCTGCTCCTCATCATCTACGTCATCTTTGCCTGGCTCCGCCACGGACGCGACCCTGTCTACATCGACGACACCTCGATCCTAATGGCGGCGCCGCCGCCGGACCTTACGCCGGCGATGGCCACGGTCTTGCTGGCCGACAAGGCGACGGATCGCACAGTCACGGCGGGCGTGGTCGATCTGGCGGCGCGCGGATGCATTGCCTTCGAGGTACGCGCGAGTGGCGCGGAGGACTCCGATTCGGACTCGGCCGGTCCCGACGACTCGACCCGGACGGGCGTCCGTTTCCTCGGCCCCGGCAAGGAAGCGCTGCCCGGGCCCGAAGCCGCCGTTTGCCAGGCCGTCGACGAGCAATCTCGGAGCCATCACGGCTACATCAGCCCGGCCCGGCTCTACGAGCTCGGCCCGGCGTTCGACCAGTTCCGCGACCGGCTGGAGATCGCCGCGGTGGAGCGGGGCTGGTTGACCGCCAAGCCGAGCGACGTCCTCTTTCGATGGCATGAGATCGGTGGGCTCGAGATCGTGGCGGCAGGCTTCGTGGCCGCCTTCTGGTTCCTGCTCGAGGCCAGCGGGCTTCTCTCCGTCGCGGTTGCGCTGGGGGTGGCCGGGGTCGTGACCCTGGTGGTGGCGAGGTTCATGCCTGCCCGTACCGGCCAGGGAGCCATGTTGTACGCCATGCTCGCGGCCTATCGACGAACGATGGACCGGACCCTTGCCGAGGCCCACTCGATGGGCGAAGTCGTTGAGAAACGGCCCTTGCCCTGGGTTACGACGCCGGACGAGACTATGGCCTGGGGCATCGCCTTCGGCCTGGACAGCGGGATCGAGGGGCTGATGGCCCGCTCATTCGGCAAGTGGGATGACCTGCAACCCACAGCGCCGGTCTGGCATCCATCCTGGTGGCTCGTGAGCACCCGCTCCTCGGAGGGCAGCCTGATCAGCTCGCCCGGCCAGGGCGGCCTCTTCTCTGCCTCACGCATACCCGATCCAGGAGCGCTCATGGCTGCGCTCGGGTCGATCACTCACGCCTCGCCGCCATACACCCCAAGCAGCGGCAGCAGTTCGGGTGGAAGCACCTTCAGCGGCGGCGGCTTCGGCGGCGGAGGCGGAGGAGGGGGCGGAGGCGCAGGCGGCGGCTTCTGAGTCCTGCCGGATGCCGGCAAGATCGGCTGGGATGGCACCAGCATGCGAGGTCTGAAGGCCGACGTGCGATCCTCCCGGTCCGCTACACTCGCGCCATGGGCGCAGTCGACACTATGGAAGAGTTCTTCGACCTGCTGAATGCCGGCAACCGCGAGGCTGCCGTGGCGCTGATGGACGAGAAGGCGGAGTTGCGCGTCCACATCGGCGGCAACGCTCGCACCCTGCGCGGCCTGCGAGAGGTGGGCGGCTGGTTCCTGCGCGCGGAACCGGGCTTCCGGATGATCCCGGGCGACGTGCGCGACATGGGCAACACCTACCAGGCCACTCTGCTCGTGGTCCGTCCCGGTGCGCCGACGCAGGAATTGGACGCCAGTTTCCGCGTGGAAACGGGCAAGATCACGGCGATCAACCTCACGCCGCGCTGATCGCGGCACCCGCGGCGCCCACGGCGGGGCTGAGGGGATCAATCTGAGCATGACGGGGATCGGTTTCGCCTGCGGCGATCGCGCTCAGAACCAGGTCTCTACGAGGACGACGGCGCCGGGGTCGGCTCGAAACCGGCCGGCGGGACGCAAATCCTCCAGCCGATCTCCAGGTGGTCGGGGCGCGGAGCCACGCTCGGGTTGGCGGCGATGATCTCCCATATCTGCAAGCCGTTGCCGCCGGCGATGCCGGCCAGAGAGTCGCCGGAGACGACGCGATGGATCTGGCCCGGGCAGGCGCCCGAGGGCAGGGGCGTGGCGGGCTGGGACGCCGAGGGGTTCGGGCTCGAACCGGTTTGAGAGGCGCCCGAAGCGGGCGGCAGCGAGCCGGGGCTGACGACGGCCGTCGTGCCCTTCTGGCTCAAGATGACGGGCAAGGCGATCAGAGCGACCATGAGAATCGAGATCGCGACGGCGAACATCAACAGCGGCTGATTGGCGCGCCGATCGTCACGGCTCCGAAGCCTCGGAAAGCTCTCGAGGCGCGGAGGATTCTCCCAGCCGGGGTGACTCGGTCCCCGTCGAGCCATCGCCACGGCCGGGGTCCCCAGCGATGAAGGGGCTACCGGAGCGGACGGAGATGAGGCGCGCTTGGTCTCGCCCTCGTAGCTCCATAGGCCGGCTCCCGCCTCAACCGACCGTGGCGCCGTGGCGGCCACTGCCGCACCCGGAGTGGGCCGGGAACGCCCGGCGAGGAAGGGCGGCGTGACTTCCTCCTCTCCGGCTGCCCCGGCGGCGGCAATGCCGGTGCCTTCCGGCCCGATCGTCGTCCCCGTTGCCGACGCGGCGCCCGGCTTCGTGACCCCGGCGGCTTCCTGTCGTGCCCAGTCGAGGAAGATCGGGCACTGGGGGAAGTCCGCGGCCAGGCAGTAACGCTCCTGATGAGGGAAGGCACGCGGCTCCGGTTCGGCCGCCGCGAAACAGCGATGGCGGGGGTCGGGGACGCTCGACCTGTGATCGCGATCTTCCTCAAAGGCGACGAACGGACAGGCGCTCGGGCCCCCGTCGAACGGTGCTGGCGTCTCCTCAATCACGTCTCAGATCATAGCTTGACGGGAAGGTCTTGTGGCGTGCGGACGAGTTCGCGCCGCACCCACAGTCTCGCCGATCCCGACTGTGCCGCGCCGCCGCGGGTTGATGCTGCCGGGCGGCAACCGCCTGCTAGGCGGCCTGATCCAGGGCCGACTGAAGGGATTGCTGATAAGCCTGGCTGGTGTACGTGGCGCCGCTGACACTGTCCACCTGGGCGCTCTGAGCCTGGAGGACCTCACTGCGCAGCTGCGGCGCGGCGTACCGGCTGACCTGCGACGAGTGCCCGCCGCTGGGGAGCTGCAATGTCTGGACGTCGGTTATCTTCCCGCCCTGCAGGGTTACCTGCACCTGGACGTTACCGAACGGGGTCTGGACGGTGGAGCCGGTCAGCTGACCGGTGTATGAACCCTTCGGCGCCGGAGTGCTGCCCGCCGCCGGCACGCCGCCCGCCGCCGGGGAACCGGCCGCCGCCGGGGAGCCGGCCGGGCCGTTCACGGCCGCAGGAGCGCTGAGTCCGGCTGTGGCCGGCGTCTTGAAGCTCAAGAGCAGGGCCAGCGCGACGGCTGTCAGGAAGGTGCCGATTACGGCTCTCATTGGCATTCTTCTATCTCTCCTCGGCTTCAGAACGAGAACCGTTCGTAGTGGATCTGCGCGGACGGGATGCGCAGCCAGCGCAATCCGCTCAGGACGCGTTCCATCATCCCGGCCGGCCCGCAGATGTAGATGTCACGTTCGTGAAGATCGGGAACGAGGCGGCGGAGGGCTCGCGGCTCGAGCGGATCGGTCGGCATCTCCCGCGATCCACGCCGCCCCACGAGGTAGTGGACGGTGGCGCCGCGGAGGCTGGCCAGCTGATCGAGCTCTTCACGGAAGACGACCTCCTGGGGGCTGCTCGCGCGGTAGATCAGGGTCAGGTTGCCCCGTGATGCCGGCAACTCCTCGAGGAGCGCCCGGAGAGGCGTGATGCCGATTCCGCCCGCGATCATCAGCACGCGGGCCTTCCTGCGAGCCAGACCGGTGAAGGCGCCATACGGGCCTTCGAGCATCACCTGAGTACCGACTCGAATGCGCTGCAACCTGCCGGTGTGATCGCCCAGGTCCTTGACGGTGAACCGGAGATAGCGGCCGTTTGGCGCCGCCGAGATCGAGAACGGATGCGCCTTGTACCAGTCCCCGGAGGTCAGGAATCGAAGGCGGAACCACTGGCCGGCGCGAACCGGGAGCAGGTCGAGGTCGCGACCGGTCAGGTAGATGGACGTGACTCCAGGCGCCTCCTCGACGACGTTGGCGACGCGGAAGCGATGCCGCGAGGTGACGGCGATCGGCTGGCCGAAACGGAACGCCAGCAGGATGCCGAAGGCGACCACGTACAACGCGATCCAGTAAAGCGTCGCGAGCTGATCGGTGGTGAAGTCGACTCCGACGAAGATCTGGTGCAGGAAGCCGAGGGCGATGGCGAGGTACGTGTAGAGATGGATCGCATACCAGGTCTCGTACGAGACTCGGCGGCGTGCCGCCCTGACCGAGCTGACCCCCACGAAGATGAAAAGCCCCAGCGCAGCCGCCGACCAGAGGACGTACGGGTACGTCGTCAGGAGCGCGATCGCCTCGTCCACGGGGGAGGTATTCACTCCCATCCCGAACCCGACCGTGGTGAAGATGGCGTGGAAGACCAGGAGCCAGATCGCGCCGAACCCGACCCAGCGGTGGGCGTCGGTGATGCGGTCCTGGCCGAATACCTGATCGAGCCACGGATTGCGCGACATCAGGATCAGCTGGATCAGGACGAGGTACGTCCCGTACAGGGCGCACAGCTCTCCGATCGCGGTGAAGATGCCGGCGGGCGTCGTGAGCTCGCGGAGATTGCCGTGGCGGATCCACATGCCGGCGATCAGCAGCGCATTGCCGCCCAGGAGCGCGTAGAAGTCGCTGGCCTTGACGGGCCAGACGCGCGGGATCGGCACACGACGTACCTTGCGGGTGGGGGCCGCGGCCCTGACCCGGGTTTCGGCCACGTAACTGCCATTCATTGGGGCGGTCTCGAATCTCCGGCTGCCTGGTGGGTGGACCCGCGACCAGCGTACATCTGGCTCGCGGTATCCCCGCAGGGAACTGCTGACACGAATCTACGAGTTGGATCCTGACACCAGGCTGAAGACTTCGCGGACTATCTATGGATTTCCCGTGGAGACGACGTGGAGAATCCCGCACGACCGACGAGGCGACAGGACTGCCAGCCGGTGACGGACGCGGCCGGCGCATCGCACCGGGGCCCGCATTTGACACGAGGGGCGGTGGCTCCAACACTGGAGGAGGCTGAGGCCCAGCGAAGCTGCCTGCTCGTCCCTGCCTCGCCTGACCTCCCGAGAGGAGACCGATGTTCCGAGCAACCGGCTGGCTTCGCCCGCCCACAACCGCCTACGCACACTGCGACGTTCCGTGCGGCATCTACGACCCGCACGCTGCCGAGCTTGCCGCTCGCACCGTCGCCCGAATGGTCGAGCTGATCGGCCAGATCCCGGCAGGAACCACCGATCTTGCCGACCGCAACAAGTTGATCCGCTGCGTCGCGGTGAAGGAGCAGCACGCCGAGATCGTGAAGCACGAGATCGCGGTCATCTGGGCCGACTACTTCAAGCCCGAGCACGTGGAGCGTTACCCGGATCTCCACGATCGAACGTGGAAGATCCTCAAGCTCGCGGGCAAGAACAAGCAGAACATCGACGCCGCGGCTGCCGCCGAGCTCGAGGCCGCGGTCAAGGAGTATGCCGACATCTTCTGGTCCACCAAGAAGTGACGTTCGAGCCGTCGGACGAGTCGAGCGCCGGAGGTACATCCTCCGGCGTTTCGCTGTCCCCTCTTGCGGACGCGTTAGGGCGCGCGCGCAGCGGCGTTTGGCGCGTCGCCGTGGCCGAGGAGAGCATGGCTCCTGCCCTCGCCGCCGGGGATTGGCTGCTCCTTGACCCCACGCCGAGACGCTGGCCGCGGCGCGGCAGCGTGGTCGTATTCCACGAGCCCGAGAGCGGCCTCCTGGCCATCAAGAGGGTGGCCGCCGGTCCGGGCGATCACATCCGCATCTCGGCGGGGATACTCCACCTGGGCCCGGAACAGGCCTGGCTGCTCGGCGACAACAACGCCTCGTCGATCGACTCGCGCCGCTACGGCCCGGTGGAATTGGAGGCGCTGGTTGGGCGGGCATGGTTCCGCTACGCTCCAGCCTCACGTGTCGGTCTGATCCCGCGCGGCCCGCAAGGCCCGCGGCGAGCTCGAGCCGAACCGCGCGCCTGAACCGCCTTCCAGGGCGCGCTCCAGACCGCCGTCTCAGGCGCGCTCCTGAACCGCCTTCCAGGGCGTGCTCCTAGACCGAGCTCCGCCGTTCGGGTCAGCCTCTCCCTAGCAGTTCGCCCGCCGCCAGCTCGATCATTCCGTGGTCGCGGGGCAGCATGTCCTGCAGCATGATCCGTTGCGCACCCGCCGCTTCGAAGCGCGCGACCATCGCCCGAGCCTCGGTCGGAATGCCGGCAATCCAGCGCTTCCGGCGAGCCTCCAGCCAGGCCCCGGCATCCGTGCCGGCTTCACCAACGAAGGCCAGCTGAGCCTGCGCCCGGCCGGCCAGGTCGGCCTCGTCTCGGCCGATCAGCAGGCCCGCCATGACCGAGTGCGTCACGGCGGCGGGGTCTCTACCGATCTTGCGGCACTGCTCGTCCAGCCGGGCGAAGGCCCCTGCGCAGGTATCCGGATCGCTGCTGGACATGTTGTACTCGTCGGCGTAGCGAGCGGCCAGGCGCAGCGAACGGGGACTCCCCTCCCCGCCGACGATGATCGGCGGATGGGGGCGCTGGACCGGCTTGGGAGCGAACGACGCCGACTCGATCCGAACCTTCTTGCCCTGGAACGACCAGCCGTCCGGCTCCTCCCACAGGCCGTGGAGGATCGCCAGCTCGTCCTCCATGAGATCGGCCCGTTCGACGATCTCCGGGAAGGCCAAGCCGAGTCGCGTGTGCTCCGGCTCATTCCAGCCGGCTCCCACCCCGACCTCGATTCGACCGCCGCTCATCTCATCCGCCGTGGTCACGACCTTGGCAAAGGACCCGGGATGGCGGAACGTCACGGGCGAGACCAGCGTGCCGAGCCGGATGCGCGTCGTCTCACGGGCGATTCCGGCCAGGACCGTCCAGGCATCCGTGGTGGGCCTGTCGTCCGGGCCCGGAAAGCTGCGGTAGTGGTCCGATCGGAAGAAAGCCTCGAATCCAAGGCGTTCGGCCAGCCGGGCAATCTCGAGCTGCTCGGCGTAGGAGAGTCCCTGTTGGGGCTCGATCATCAGTGCGAATCGCATCGCGACCTCCGGGCAGCATGGGCAGTTTCACCGACCTCGGCTGTCGGCAGGTGAATGATCCCTCTCCTCGCCGAAAAGCACATCCGGGCGATGCAGGAAGCTCTGTCGCCCGGTAGAATTTGGCGCGTCCGTCGGTCAGGGGCCCGATGGCCTGTCCCGACGACCCTGCCACTGCTCACACCTAAGGCGGGCCGGCCCCCCCTCACCGGCCCGCCTTCCCTTTCTCACAACATCGAGGAAGGCGGCCTCCGGCCAGGGAACCGGCATACTTCCGATCATGCCCGAGAAGCTAAGCCCACCGAATCCTCCGCTCAGCGACGGCGTGATATCGCTGCGGCCCTTCCGTGCGGACGACGCGCTCGACATCACGGCCGCCTGCCAGGACCCGGCCGTCCAGCGCTGGATCCCGGTCATCCCGGCGCCCTACGCCGAGGCCGACGCGCGACGCTTCATCCTCATGGCGCTGCAATCCTGGCGCGACGGAACAGGGTACGAGTTCGCGATAGCTGACGCCGCGTCCGACCGGTACATAGGCTCGGTCGGGCTGCACGTGGGGCCCAACTCACGGCGCCACGCTATCGGCTACATGGTGGCATCCGAGGCTCGAGGCCGCGGTGTGGCCACGAGGGCCGTCCGCCTCATCACGCGCTGGGCTTTCGAATCGCTGGCCATCGAGCGCCTGGCCCTATGGACCCTTCCCGGCAACGTTGCGTCTCAGGCCGTGGCCGAGAAGGCCGGCTTCCGCTACGAGGGACTGGTCCGGAACTGGGACTCGGACCGCGACAACCGGCCCGTCGATGTCGTCATGTTCTCCATGACACCAGCGGACCTGGCCGACGACCTCGCCGCGACAGGAGCCCCGCCAGAGCCGGGTCGCCCGTCGGCGCCATCGGGCCGGACCTCCGCCGCTCCGCCCATTGCCCGCTTCCCGCGCGAGCTCCGAGCGCCCGGGACACGGGCGGCGCCGTTCGTCGAGATCGCCGCCGTATCGGACCTGGAGCCCGGGAGCATGCGCCGGGTCACGCGGGCGGATCTCGACCTGCTGGTGGCCTGGACGGACGACGGGATCGTGGTCAGCGACGATCGCTGCCCGCACATGTCCGCGCCACTCTCGATCGGGGAGCTCGAGGGCTGCGTGGTCGCCTGCCCGCTCCACGAGGGACGCTTCGACCTTCGTTCCGGCGAGACCGTCCGGATGCCGACGACCGGCGGTCTGGACGCCGACGGCCGGTACCACTCGCCGTGGTCTCCGTCGGGGATGGAGCTGAAGCCGGAGCCGCCCACCAAGAAACTCGCGGCGCGCCGCCTGACCCGCGTCAACCGGCCCCGCTACTACCCGGCTCGTATCCGCGAGGGGCACCTGGAAGCGCAGCTCCCGATCCTGCCGGAGTAGCGTCGGCTACCCGCTCGCCCCAGCCGCGGGCCAGGCTACCGATGCGGCGCGGTCCGGCCGCGCGTTCGTGCCGGCTCTTCGACCTCCTGTGCTCGTTCCGTGACGCCCGCCGTGAGCATCCGGCAAGCCTCGTCCATGTCGTCCGTGCACTGGAGCAGATCCATGTCCGCCATCTCGATGGCGCCGCGGGCAACGGCTTCAGTCCTGAGCCAATCGAGCAAACCGGACCAGTACTCCGTTCCGACCAGCACGACGGGGAAGTGCTTGATCTTGCCCGTCTGGATCAGTGTCAGCGACTCGAAAAGCTCGTCGAGAGTGCCGAACCCGCCGGGAAAGATGGCGAACCCGTCGGCGTACTTCACGAACATCATCTTGCGGGCGAAGAAGTAGCGGAACTCGACGCCGAGATCCACGTACCGATTGATCGCCTGCTCGTGCGGCAGCTCGATGTTGCAGCCGATCGAAAGCCCACCCGCGTCGTGGCATCCGCGGTTGGCCGCTTCCATGATGCCGGGGCCACCGCCGGTGATGACGGCAAAGCCGTCCTTGGCGAGCAGGCCTGCCAGCTTCCGGGCCTTGGCGTAGTACGGATCGCCCTCCCCGATGCGCGCCGAACCGAAGATGGTTATCGCCTTGCCGATGCTGGCCAGGGCATCGAAACCTTCCACGAACTCGGCCAGGATGCGCAGCGAGCGCCATGGATCCGAGTCGCGGAAGTCCGGCCGGGCTCCCGTGTCGAGGAGACGCTCGTCCTCCGTTCGGGCGTGAGTCGTCAGAATCGCCGCGGCCTTGGGCTGGTACGTCACCCGGCCGGCCCGGCGGCGGCCGTGGTCACTGTATGAGTCCGAGGGGATCACCACTCCGCTGCCGGCGCCGCCGGCAGCGATGCTCGGCCGCGCCGGAAGAGTCGCGCCGGAGGCTTCGGCTGGAGGGGCGGCAGGCGGCTCCGGCATGAGTGAGGTCCGCGGATGCGACGGCCTGGTCTTCTGGGACGGTCTCGTACCGTCCTTGTCTTTCTTGTGTGGCGAGCGAGGCATCGGTCTCTCCTGATCGTTACCGATAGAGGATGCCACGCCGTGCGGTCCGCCGTGCGGTCCGCCGTGCGGGCGACTCCCCGGCTGTCGACCCGATGCCGGACCGGCCGGTGGCCGAGGGTCCGGTGAGACGCGGAGGGCCGGCCGGTTCTCGGGTGGGGCACGGCCGATCGTCCGGGCCTGGGCCTACTTCGGAGTCGCCGCCAGCCAGGCCTTCCAGGTCGCGTCCGCCGGGCCGGCCGTCACAGACTCGCCGAATCGGACCAGAGGCAACCGAAGCAGCCGGTTGCTGGAGAGCAATCGATCCACGATCTCGTCGTCGCCCAACCGCATGTAGCCGAGTCCCAGGTCCTTGTACTCGCGGCCGTCCGTATCCAGCAGGGCTGCCGCGCCGAGCCGCTCCGCGAACCGGCGCAGCTCCCCCGGCGCGATCGGCCGCTTGCGCAGGTCCACGAAGGTGACATCCACGCGGCGCTCCTTGAAGAAGCGCAACGAGGCCTGCGTGGGCCGCGAGTCGGCGAGGCCGAAGATCTGGACTCTGAGCGCGGCGGGAGCGGCCATGGAGGAAGGCTAGCGCCAACGTTGCCGTTGCACGAGCCCGGCGGTGCACGCGAATCGCGCCGGGAGAGCTGGGGCGCCGTTGTGCCGGAAGACGGCCCTGAACTGCCTACTCCCCTCCCCTCAACCCGCGGCGGCGGGTACCATCCGTGTAGGAGGTGCGGCGTGGTCTGGTTCACAGTTCAGCTCGATGACAAGCCGGGTTCGCTGGCGAGGATGGCGGCCGCCCTCGGCGAGCGAGGCATCAACATCACCGCCATCGTCGGAATCGCCGAGGACACGGAGGGTGCCCTCATGCTCTCCACCAACGACGCGACCGGAACCCGAGCCGCCTTTGACGGGCTCAAGCTCGCCTTCGAGGAGCACGATCCCGAGGAGAGCCTGACCCTGGACGACATGTCTCGCGCCACCGGGCTGACCGATCGCGACATGAGCGCCGGGAGCTAGACGAGATGCCGCGCCCGGAGCACGCCCCCACCGTCGCCGTCCGCCTCGACTTCGCCGACCGGCCCGCGGCAATTGGCCAGATCGCGGCGCAGGTGGCCGCGGCCGGCGGTACGGTCCGGACGCTCAGTACCGTCCGCCGCTGGGCGGAGGCCGAAGCAGGTCCGCTGGTCGAGATCGAGCTGGAGGTCGAGGGGCTGACGGAGGAGGAGGTCACCGGCGTCCTCGATCACATGCCGGCGCTCAGAGGCTGCCGGAAGACCAAAGCCCTCGACAAGGTTTTCGGCAAGCGGCTCATCGTCGTGGGCGGCGGCGCGCAGATCGCCCAGGCCGTCCTCGGCGCCGTCAGCGAGGCTGACCGGCACAACATCCGCGGCGAGAAGATCTCGGTCGACACGATCCCGCTCGTCGGCGAGGAAAACCTGGCGGCGGCGGTGCGCGCCGTGGCCGACCTCGACCGAGCGCGCGCCCTCCTGCTTGCCGGCTCGATCATGGGCGGCGACATCACCAGGGCCGTCCGGGAGATCCAGGCGCTCGGTATCCCGGTAGTCGCCCTCAACATGGTCGGATCGGTCACGGACGTGGCGGACCTCGTGGTCACCGATCCGGTTCAGGCCGGCACGATGGCGGTCATGGGGATCGCCGACACCGCCAAGTTCGACTTCGCCCGCCAGAAGGGCCGCCGCTACTAGATCGACGCCGGGGAGAACAATGGCCGAGCGGCCGTTTCTGGCCCAATCGAGCAAGCCGAACGACGAATCGCTCCAGGCAGCGCTCGGACCCGCGTACGGCGACTATCGGGCGATACTCGGCCACACGACGGCGTTCGTCCGGGACTGGACCTTCACCAGGACCGGCGGATGGATACTCAAGATCCACGATCGAAAGAAGGCGTTGCTCTACCTGATACCACTGAACCAGGGCTTCAGAATGAGCATGGCCATTCGCGAAAGAGAGCGCGAGGACATGCTTCGCGACCCGGAGCTCGTCTCCGTGCATGAGGCGCTCTCTTCGGCCAGGAAGTACCCGGAAGGCTTCGCCCTCGCGTTCGAAGTGGGCGGCCAGTCGGCGATCGGGCCGGCTGAGTTGCTGATCACGAAGCTCATCGCGGAACGGGCGTAGGAGCACGATCGATGCGCATCGCAACCTGGAACGTGAACTCGCTCAAGGCCCGTATGGAGCGGGTCGAGGAGTGGCTTGCCCAGCGCGAGCCGGACGTGCTGCTGATGCAGGAGACCAAACTCTCCGACGAAGCCGCGCCCGAGATGCCGTTCCGGATGGCAGGCTACGAGCTGGCCCACCACGGCGAAGGGCGCTGGAACGGCGTCGCCATCGCGAGCCGGGTCGGGATCGCGGAGATCGTCACGAACTTCGGCGACGGTCCGGTCCGGCGCTCCCCGGGCCCCGAGACCGGCTCGGCCCCCATGGCCGAGGCACTGGAGGCCGAGGCGTCCGAAGCCACGGCCGACGAGGCCCGTATGGTCTCGGCGGTCTGCGGCGGCATTCGCGTCGTCAGCATCTACGCCCCGAACGGTCGAGCCCTGGACACGCCCTTCTATCGAGCCAAGCTGGCCTGGTTCGAGCGACTGGCTCGCTGGCTGCGGGAGGACTGCGATCCGGCCCAACCGCTCGTGATCGGCGGCGACTTCAATGTCGCTCCAGAGGATGCGGACGTCTACGACATGGCCTTCTTCGCCGGCGGCACGCACGTCTCGGAGCCCGAGCGGGCGGCCGTGGCCGCGCTGCGCGACTGGGGCCTTGTGGACGCCTACCGGCTGCACCGCCCCGAACCCGGCAAGTTCTCGTGGTGGGACTACCGGGCCGGCAACTTCCATAAGGGCCTGGGGATGCGCATCGACCACCTGTACGTGACCCGCTCCGTGGCCGACCGCTGCACGGCCGCGGAGATCGACCGCGATGCCCGCAAGGGAAAGCTCCCCTCCGACCACGCCCCGGTCTACATCGACCTGGCCGACTGAGAGCCGGGCGGACTGAAGGCGGGTCTTCGCCGAACCGCGGCCGGCCCGGCCGGGCCTCGCCCCGATCCGTCAGCCGAAGGCGCCCGGAAGAAGGTCTCTCGATCGCTGATCCGCCCGATACCGATCAGCCTGCCGTCGACATCCTCCACAACGAACTCGTAGCTGCCGTACGGCGTCATCGCCGGCTGGCCCAGGATTCGAGCACCCTTCGCCCTCAGTTCGGCGTGCAAGGCATCCACGCCTTCGAGGGTGTCCGGATCGAAGTAGATGTCGAAGCCGGCCCCGTAGCGGGCTCGATTGGACTCGACCTCGCCACCCCTGGCCTCGACCAGCACGACCTCGACGCTGTCGCGGTAGATCGTCGCGAACGCCTCCTCTGCGTCGTAGTGCTCAACGACCGTAAAGCCGAAAACCTCACGGTAGTAGCGAGCCGTGGCCCGAATGTCGGGCGTCACGAAGACGGCAGCGGCATTGCTGAGCCTGGCTCTGTTCAACGTGGATCCTCGATATGGCCCCATCGGATCTCGCGGCCAGAATGGAGGGTCAGCCAGCCTCCAGAGAGTCCGTAGACGTCACGATGGCGATGGCGTCAGCTGGCCGGGCACCGGGAGGTTGAGGTACGAGCCTATCTTGAGGGTGTACGGGGGCGTGAGATTCGGGTTTGCCAGCAGTAGCTCCCAGGATTTGAGCCCTTTGGCCTTCGCGATCTTGGTCACGCTGTCGCCCGGCTGGACCTTGTACTGCGCGTAGCTCGCCTGGGGCGCGGGCGAGCCGTTGAAGCCCGACGGCGACGCGCTCGTGCCGTTGACGCCCGACGGCGAGACGACCGGAATCTGCGACGGCCTCACGGAATGGCTGGCGCCCGGCGAGGACGAAGGGCTCGCGACGGCGGTCCCCCGGTGGCCCGAGAAGGCGGACAGGACCACCACCACGAACAGGACCAGGCCGACGCCGATGGCCGCAAAGATCGGGGGCCACATGATCCATATCGGCTTACGTCGTTCGCGGCTCCGCAGTCGCGGGTAGTCGTAAGGCGTGGGCGGCTTTTCCCAGGCGGGATAGCTGGGGCCGCGGCGCGTCCCCGAACCGTTGGCGATCCTGAAGAAGGGTGGCGGCGCGCTCTGACTCTGTCCCTCGCCCGACTGCGTCACGGGCCGGAATGCCGAATGCTCGCGGGATGTGCTCTCGTCGGAATCAGATGCACCCAGGGACTCGGAACGAAGCCGATCGCCGGCCGGCGGGCGCCGTTTGCGGGTCACGTGCTTATCGTCGGGATTCACCATTCATCCTCATCGTGGCGGCGCCTCCGGGTCCCAAGCCCGGTGGCGGTGTGGCCTTGTTGCTCGCTGGAGACGGTCCGAGTGGCAACACCGGTCTGCGACTAGGGTAGACCAGACGAGTCTGGAGGGTTCAGGCGTGACGCCGCTGCCTTCAGCAGCGATACCACAAGAGGACCGGCGAGGCCGCTTCCGAGAGGCCGTTCCAAGCAGCCGGCGACGAGCCGGCGACCGACAGCGAGGGCTCCAGTGACACCGGACCTGGCCTGGGGCCGGAAGGCTCGGCCGCCGGCGGCGAAACCGCAAACGCTTTCGGCGGCGAGATGGCAGTATGGGCGCATGGAAATCCACTTCCTCGGCGCCGCCAACACCGTAACCGGATCCCAGTTCCTGCTGATCACCGAGCGAGCCAGGGTTCTCATCGATTGCGGGATGTTCCAGGGCAGCCCGCAAGAGGTGGTGCGCAACCACGTTCCGCTGGCCTACGACCCGGCGAGCCTGGACGCAATCGTCCTCACCCACGCCCACCTGGACCACTGCGGCCTTATCCCGCACATCGTGGCCCAGGGCTTCAACGGACCTATCTACGCCACTCGGGGCACGATCGAGCTGGCCGCTCTCGTGCTTCTGGACTCGGGCAAGCTCCAGGAGGAGTACGCCAAGCGCCACCGCCACTGGGCCGCCAAGAATCCGGACAAGGCGGCGGTCGAAGACCAGCGCGATCTCGAGAAGATCCAGGCGCAGGAGCAGATCGCCGAGCAGGAAGAGGTCGCCTCGGGCTCGGCTTCGCCGGCTTCTTCGACAGCCGCGGCCCCCTCGGTCGCAGCCTCGTCCACCGCGGTTCTGCACCCCGGTGACCTCACGCCGGACGGACATGTCGTGGCCTCCGGGATCGACGAGCTGGCCTTCCACGACGAGCAGGGCATGGGCACACGGCTGGGCTTCCCGCCGGTCGGACACCCCAATCACGATGCCGCCATGGCCGGCAGCCCCGTCAACCCGAACCTCGTCCTCGAGGAGCCGCTGTACGACCTGGCCCAGGCCCAGACCTCACTGGCCCTGTTCAGGCCCGTGGAGTACGAAACCTCGGTCGTCGTGGCGCCCGGGATCACCGCCGTCTACCACGATGCCGGCCACATCCTCGGTTCCTCGATCGTGGAGCTGCACGTCGACGCCCAGAAGGACGTCCCGGCCCGGACACTCGTCTTCTCGGGCGATCTGGGCCGCTCGCACGCCCCGATCCTGCGCGAGCCCACCGTCCTGAGCCAGGCGGACTATGTCCTCGTCGAGTCGACCTACGGCGGCCGCGAGCACGAGCCCGAGGACGAGTCGCTCGATCAGCTGGCGCAGGCCGTCAAAGACATCGTCGCCGAAGGTGGCGTGCTCCTCATCCCTTCCTTCGCGATCGGCCGAACCCAGGAGGTCGTCTGGGCTCTGCAGCACCTGCTCGACGCCGGCCGAATCCCCCAGATCAAGCTTTACCTGGACTCACCGATGGCCTCCAAGGCCTCGACCATCTACCGCGAGCACACCGACTACTACGACGCCGACACGCTCGCGCTTCTGGCCAAAGGCGAAGGGCCGATCGATTTCCCGGCCGCGAAAGAGACGCCCCTTGCGGCTCAATCTGAACTGATCGATCGGAGCAAGCGGCCATACGTCCTCGTCGCCTCCAACGGCATGCTCACGGGCGGCCGCGTCCTGAACCACCTCCGTACCCTGATCGGCGACACGAAGGCGATCATCCTGTTCGTGGGCTATCAGGGCGAAGCGACGATGGGCGCCCATCTCCAAGCCGGCGGAAAGACGGCCCGGATCGACGGCCAGGAGTACACGGTCCGCTGCGCCGTGCGATCCATCAGCGGCTTCTCGGCCCACGCCGACGAGTCGCAGATCCTGGACTGGCTGGGCCATTTCATCGACGGTCGCAAGGCCGGCGACGCGGGCGTGCCGAGGCGCGTCTTCATCGTCCATGGCGACGCCGAAGCCCAGCAGGCCATCGAACCCAAGATCCAGGCTCTCGGCCTGCCGACGATGGCCCCTCATTGGCACCAGCGAGTCGTCCTCGACTAAGCGGCGTTGCCGTGCCCTACGACGGCTACTCGGCTACCCGGCCGCGGTTCCCGTGCTGCCCGGGGCGTGGAGCGGGATCCCGGCCGCGCAGGCCGGGCAGGTCTCCGGCCCGGGATCGTAGGTAGGAAGCTGGAGCTGCCATAGGGCGCGGAGCGGGTATCTCCGCCCGGTCCTGCGTGACTCGAGCGATGCCAGGCCGCCGGAGCGATCCGCCAGGACGGCGCATGTGACGATCTCGCCGCCGAAGGCCTCCACGGCGGGCAGCATCGCGAGTAGCGAACCGCCGGTCGTCAGGATGTCGTCCACCAGCAGCACCCGCTCCCCGGCGGCGATGGTGAAGCCTCGCCGAAACTCGCGCCGCGTGGTGCCGTCGGCGTCCTTCACCTCTTCGGCGAAGATAGCCCGAACGCCCAGCTGACGGGCCGTCTCGAAGGCCAGCACGACGCCACCGGTCGTCGGCCCGGCGACGACGTCTACGATCGGCGTCCCGTCCGGGCTCCGATGACGAGCCGCCCAGAAGGCGCACAGCTCGCTCGTAGCGGCCGGATCCTGCAGGACCAGGAACTTCTCGAGGTAGCGCTCGGAGTGCTTGCCGCTCTTGAGCAGGAAGTGGCCTTCCTTCAGGGCTCCGGAGCGCCGGAAGAGCTCCTCCGTCCGCGCGGCTATCGCGTGTGCCGCGGCAAGTTCGGCGGCCGATCGGACAGTCGTCACCGGCGTCTCCAGTTGCTGCTTGCGGCGTCGATGAGCCAGAGCACCAGGATGACGATGATGAGCGCGACCCCGAGGATGAGCGTCACGGTCGATACTCCGCACCCTTGGCGGAGGAGGCGCCCATTCGCTTCGGCAGGGCCGTCCCGATCAGCGGCCGGTACGAGTCGAGACCGCGGCGCACGCACTCGGCCCGAAGATCGTCCGCGAGGCGGACCGGCAGTTCCGGGTCGGCGAATATCGCGGTCCCGACCTGTACCGCCACCGCACCGCAGGCCAGGAAGTCGAGCACGTCTTCGATGGAAGTGACGCCGCCGATGGCGACGATCGGGATCGAGACGACCTGCGCCACCTCGTAGACGATCCGCAGCGCCACGGGCTTGATGGCCGGGCCCGATAGCCCGCCGTAGACATTCCCCAGGAAGGCGCGCGTCCGATCCGGAGCGACGGCCAGACCGGAGAGGGTGTTGATGGCGGAGATGGCGTCCGCCCCCGCTTCTTCGATGGCCCGCGCGATCGGCCGGACGTCGGCGACGTTGGGCGACAGCTTGACCAGCAGCGGCAGCTCGGTGGCGCGCCGGACCGCGGCCGTGACGGCTCGGGCCGCGTCGCGATCTATGGCGAACTGCAGCCCGCCCTTGCCGACGTTGGGGCAGCTTATGTTCAGCTCTATCCCCGCCACGCCGGGGACGCCGTCCAGGCGGCGGGCCACCTCGACGTAGTCCTCGATCGATTCTCCCGCGACGTTGACGATGACCGGCACCTTCCAGCCCTGCCAGATCGGGCCGTACTTCTCGATGACGGCATCCACTCCTGGGTTCTGGAGCCCGATGGAGTTGAGCATCCCGCCGGGCGTCTCGGTGACGCGCGGCGGCGGATTCCCGGCGCGGGGCCGCAGCGTCGTCCCCTTGCAGCAGATCGCACCGAGGCGCCCGACGTCCACCACCTCGCCGTATTCGATCCCGTAACCGAACGTCCCCGAAGCGACCAGGATCGGGTTCGCCAGCCGAAGGCCGCCGTGCTCCGGCGCCAGGTCGACCGACAGGTCGACGCGATCGAGGGCCGCCTGCTCGGCCAGCGTGGGCTGCGGGGCCGTCGGGGCACCCAGGTCGGCTACGGCCGCGCCACCGGTCTCTACGCGAGGTCGTCCGGCCGGCGGGCCTTTGGTCCGATCGACGGGCACGATGGCGCTCTTGACCTTTCGGACCGTCGGCGTGCGCTTTGACCTGTTGGGCGAGTCCTTCCCGACCCGCATGTCGCCGAAGATGATGACCTGCTTCTTCGCCTTCACCACGCCGACCTCACGCGCTCGCCGGCCATGCGATCTCCTCGGCCGCGAAGACGGGGCCTTCCCGGCAGACGCGGACGGGACCCTCTACGCCGATGACCGAACACCCCAGGCAGGCGCCGACCGCGCAGCCCATCGTCTGCTCCATGGAAACCTGCAGGAAGGCCTTGCGGCGCGCCGCGGTAGAACCGAGCGGGTCCGCCCTTCCGGCGCCTCGCTTCCGACCGAGCTTGGCCACGCCCATTCGGGCGCGCCGGCCGGCCGCGAGCTGGGCCAGGCGAGCAAGCATCGGATAGGGCCCGCACGCGAACGCCTGATCGGCCCAGGCCTCGTAGTCGGGCAGCAGCTCGGTCACCAGGGAGTGGTGGCCGAGCGACCCATCGTCGGTGGCCACGACGTACTCGACCTCGTCCGGCAGCAGGTTGGACGGATACACGTGGCTCGCGCTCAGTGCCCCGAACAGGATCGTCACCTGGCGCCCGTCGCGAACCGCCTCGTCGGCGAGCATGCGGATCCCCGCCATCCCGAGGCCGCCGGCGACCAGGAGCAGGTGGTGACTGCGCGGGTCGACCTCGAAGGGCCGGCCCAGCGGTCCGAGCATGTCCAGGTTCTCGCCCTCACGGACGCGGGCCATCCATTCGGTGCCGCGGCCGACGGTTCGGAAGTGGAGCGTGACGATCCCCGTCGCCGGATCCGCGGTGTTGATGGAGAACGGCCGTCGCAGGACGAGGCCGGAATAGTCGCCGGTGCGGACATGGACGAATTGCCCGGCGCGAGAGCCGCTGGCAAGCTCCGGGGCATGGAACGACTGAAGCCACTGCCCGGGCAGTATCTGCCGGCTCTCGACCAGTTCGGCCGCAACGAGGCGCATCGTCACCGGCGGTCGCCGCCCTACTTGCGCTTGGTCTTGGGTTTCTCGGGCTTCTCGGGCTCGGGGCCGGCGGCTTCTGCCTCCCCGTCTTCGTCGCTTACCTGGTCCTCGACGTCCTCGACGTCCTCGACGTCTTCGTCAGGTCTTCCGTCTCCGCCGAGCGCCGGGAAGGCCTCGGCCAGGGTGTCGGCCAGGTCCCCGAATATGTCGGTCGGGTCGTAGAACTCGACGATGTCGTCCGGCCCGTCGAGCTTTCGCCACGTGCCCGCCTCGACCTCGGCCTCCGGGACCACCTCAGCCGTGAATGAGCCGGAGGCACGGAGGGTCAGCCGCTCGTCCTCGTCGTCGATGATGGTGAGGTCCCCCAGGACGGATGTCAGGCTGCCTGCCGCGGACTCGAACTGCTCGAGAAGGTGGGCCTCGGTCTGCTGGCTCCGCTCCTGGAAAGCGAGCGCCAGGTCGTAGAGCCGCTCGGCCGCCTCCCCCTCGCTCTCCGGAGGTTCGTCGACATCGTGGCCGGCGGCAGCCCATTCGTCCGCCGCTTCGGCATACGGATTCTCGGCGCCCAGAGCCACCGTCTCCTCGGGCGCGATGTCGGCCGATCTGAGCAGGTCACCTACGGCCGTGGGCTCCTCGTCGAGCCCGGCCTCGGTCTTGGTCGCCTCCGCGAACGCGGCGAAGACGTCGGCCAGGTTGTACAGCTCCACCAGCTCGGACGGGTTCTCGATGACCTCGGTCTCGCTGACCCACTTGCCGGTCGCCTCGTCCAGATAGCGGCTGCGGCTGCGGAACGAGAGATCGGCGGCGACGGCCAGGTAGTCCACCTCGTCGTCGATGAGGACCAGGCCGCCCAGATCGGAGATCCGCTCGGCGTTGCCCTCGAGGAACTTGCGCAGCTGCGCGGAAGCCTGAACCAGGAAGTCGGATCGCTCGAGAGAGGCGTCCGCGGCGAGTTCGCCGAGCTGATCCTTGCGGCTCGCATCCATCGCTATGGCCTCCCCAGCTTCTTGTACTCGAGATCCGGGCCGATCCGCTCCCGGAGGAACATCGAATGAGCCCGCGACATGATCCACTCCCCGGCGCGGTGGCCCAGAGCGCGGGTCGCCTCATCGGCTTCGAGCTTGTCGAGCGTCCCGTAGTCGGGCAGTTCGAGCAGGATGACGTTGTCGTAGTCCCAGCCGTAGGCCACGTTGTACCAGCCCATGAACCTGATCCCGAACTTCGCCTCGTACTCCTTCATCTGACGCGGCATGATCGTCTTCATGTAGAACTTGAAGAACGGGTCGCGCCCGCGTCGAACCTGGAAGAAGGTCGCAAGGACTGGCACTGGCTCTGCTCTCTCCTGACTTCGAAGCGGCGTCGGTAGCCGTCGCAGTACGGCCGCCCGGCGCGCGGACTCCTATTCTCGCACGCCGGGGCCCAACGTCGGCGGCGCTCAGGCCTGCCGCTCGGCGGTGCCGAGGCGCGCGGCGGCGCGCGGCGGTCGCGGCGGTGTGCGGCGGCGCTCGGGAGGTTCGTCCTCCCGCTCAGCCCTCCGTCGAAGCCGCCTCGGGGTCTTCGTAGGCCAGCCGTCCGCCGGCGATGGTGAGTAGTACGCGGCCGGACAGCTCGCGGCCGAGGAGAGGCGAGTTCTTGCCCTTCGAGCGCAGTGTCTCCGGAGTCACCCGCCAGCGATCGGCGCGATCGAAGACCACGAGATCCGCCGGTGCGCCTTCGGTCAGGCCGCGGGGGCGAGCCACGGGAGTGGCGGCTACGCCCGGCCAGCGGGCCACGATGCCGGCTGGCCCCGCAGTCAGGGCCGCGATGGCCCGGGCCAGCGGCAACCGGTCCGCGTCCACCATCGCCAGCAGCACGCCCAACGCCGTCTCCATGCCGCTGATTCCGTTGCTGGCCCGGCCGAATTCGACTTCCTTGTCCACGACCGTATGCGGGGCGTGGTCCGTGGCGACCGCGTCGGCGGTACCGTCCAGGAGCGCGGCCAGGCACGCGGCGGCGTCGGCAGGGGTGCGCAGAGGCGGGTTGACCCGAAGCGCGGTGTCGTAGGGAGTAGCGACGAGCACTCCATCCGCCCACGGGTCGCGCGACGTGCCGTCGGCGCCGAGCGCCTCCCACGACCAGCGCCGCGCACCGGCGATCCACTCGTCGGCAAGAGCCAGGTGGTGCGGCGTCACGTCGCAGGTAACGGGCAGTCCCGCGGCCTTCGCCCGGCGAACCAGGTCCAGCGCGGCGGACGTGGAGACGTGAGTCAGGTGGAGCCGAGCCCGCGGCTCATCGCGCAGAACATCCTCCAGAACGGCCAGGTCCCGCGAGACCGCGTTCACCTCGCCGGCGACCGGCCAGCCCGCCAGGCCGAGGATCGAAGCGACGTAACCCTCGTGAGCTTCGGCGCCCTCGGACAGCTCCAGGTCCTCGGCATGGTCCACCACCGGCAGCCCGAACATACCCGCGTACAACAAGGCGCTTCGGAGCAGCTTGGGCGTTCGCACCGGTGCGCCGTCGTCCGAGAAACCGAGCACGCCGGCATCGGCCAGTTCACCCATGGCCGAAAGCTGTTCCCCCGCCCTTCCCGCCGAAACGGCCCCGAAGGCAAGAATCTCGACGGGCGAGCCGCCGGCCCGGACGGCAGCTCGAATGCGCTCGATCACGCCCGGCTCGTCCAGGGCCGGAGACGTGTTCGGCATCAGCGCCACGCTCGTGTAGCCGCCGTGGGCCGCCGCGGCGGACCCGCTGGCGATCGTCTCCGCGTCCTCGAAACCGGGCTCGCGGAAGTGGGCGTGGAGGTCGAAGAAGCCGGGCGCTACGACGACACCCTTGTCGTCCAACCCCGCGGCCTCGGCCCCCTTCAGCCACACGACCGACTCGAGGATCCCGTCCGCAACCACGATCTCGCCCGGGCCTTCGCGACCCAAAACCGGGTCGACCAACCAGGCTTTCTCGACTTCGAACCGGCCGACGGTCTGACCGACCCTGGGCCCAGCCGCAGCCCTCTTCCCGGCGCTCCCGGCGCTCCCGGCGCTCCCGGCGCTCCCGGCGCTCCCGGCGCTCCCGGCGCTCCGGGTGCTCCCGGGTGCGCGCTTGGGGCTCATCGGATCGCCTCACCGGCGTGGGCCGCTTCATGCGCGCCCGCCAGCAGATACAGCAGAGCCATCCGAACGGCGACGCCGTTGGCGACCTGCTCGGTGATGACGGCGCGGCCGCTGACGGCTACGTCGGGAGCGATCTCGACGCCTTCGTTCATGGGCCCGGGGTGCATCACGATCGCCTCGGGTTTGGCCAGAGTCAGGCGCTCCGCGTTCAGCCCGAAGCGGGCGGCGTATTCCCGCAGCGACGGGAGCAGCCCGCCCTGCATCCGCTCGCGCTGGATCCGCAGGGCCATCACCACGTCCGCGTCCCGCAGCGCGGCGTCGACGTCGCTCGTGACGTTGAACCGGCCGTGGCCGGGTATCGCGCCGCCGCTCCACGCCGCCGCCCAGCGATCGAACCCTCGCAGAAGAGTGGCCGGGCCGCACAGCCAGAGCTCCGCGCCGGCCGCGGTCAGCGACCAGATGTTGGAACGCGCCACCCTCGAGTGGAGGATGTCGCCCACGATTGCGACCTTGCGGCCGTGCAGGTCGCCACCGGGGAGATGCTCGCGCATCGTGTACAGATCGAGCAGGGCCTGGGTCGGGTGAGCGTGCCAGCCGTCGCCGCCGTTGAGGACATGGCCGCCGAAGATCTCGGCCGCGAGGTACGGCGCGCCGGAGACGGAGTGGCGCATCACCAGGATCTCGGCGCCAAGCGCCTCCAGGGTCCGGATCGTGTCCACGAGCGACTCGCCCTTGGTCACCGACGAAGTGGCCGGAGCGACACTGACAACGTCCGCGGAGAGGTTCCGCGCGGCCGTCTCGAAGGAAACGCGGGTTCGCGTCGAGGCCTCGTAGAAGAGCGTCGTGACCCGCCGGCCGTTGAGCGCGGGCACCTTTCGAATCGGCCGGGCCAGGACTCCCTTCATCTCGTCCGTGGTCCGCAGTATCAGCTCGATCTCGGGCCAGGTGAGCACGTCGAGGTCGATCAGGTGCCGGTGATTCCAGGCCACCGCGGCGCTTCCCTCGCCGCTCATCAGCTGCCTGCCGGAGCCGGCTCGGAGGGGCGAGGCTGGCGAGCGATGCTGACCTCGTCGCTGCCGTCGATCTCGGCTACCTGGACGTGGACCAGCTCCTCCCGCGACGTGGGCACGTTCTTGCCGACGTGGTCGGCACGGATCGGCAGCTCGCGGTGGCCGCGGTCGATGAGCACCGCCAGCCGAATGGCCCGCGGCCGCCCGAAGTCGATCAGGGCATCCATTGCACAGCGGATCGTGCGGCCCGTGTAGAGCACGTCGTCCACCAGCACGACCGTGGCACCGTTCAGGTCGAAGGGAAGGTCGGTGCCCTTGACTATGGGCTGCTGGGCTACCAGGGAGAGGTCGTCGCGGTAGAAGGTGATATCGAGGGCGCCTACGGGAAGACTGACCCCTTCATGCTCCTCGATCGCGTCCGCAATCCGCCGAGCGAGAGGAACGCCGCGGCGCTGGATGCCGACGAGCGCAAGGCCATCAGTGCCGGCCTGCTTCTCGACGATCTCATGGGAGATCCGGATAATTGCCCGCCGGATCTCGTCCCCGGTCATGATCTGCCGGTCGGTCATCGATTCTCGCTGCCCTGCACGACGCAGTCCTCCTTCCCGGCCTCACGGTGCCGGTCGTTAAAGGTAGTGGGAAGGATACAGCGCCGGCCCCGCGGCCGTCCGCAGGTCGGGGCAGATGGCTCGAGCTGGTGGCCTTAGCTGCCGGGTCGATCGGCGGTGGGTGCCGGCGCGGCCGGCGATCCGGCCACAGCCGGCGCCGGACCCGGGGAGGTCGGTGCTGAGGTGGAGACCAGCGAAGGCGGGACCACCGGCACGGGCTTCACGTATGTTTTGCCGTCCATGGCCGAGGTGTAGACGAAGTTCGAGTTGTCGAACCCGATTGCCGAGAGGATCTCGTCGGCGGCCATCGTGGGACTCAGGAGTCCCGATGCCGGATCCACCGAGAAGACACTCAGCCGGCCGACCTTGACGCTCCCCGAGTCCGCGACCCATACGGCCACGTTCTGCCCGGCCTCATCCCAGCGAACTGCCCACAGCCGGACCGAAGCAGGCGCGGCAGCGACCGAGAGGAGCTGGGGCAGCATCGACTGCGTCGGCTCTGGGGTCTTGGCGACGATATCGGCCGTGGGACTCGGCTCCGGAGAGCCCTGCGTCTCGGGCTGTGTGGATGGGCTCTCGGTGGCGAGGGTCGTGAGCTCAGCCGACGGCGACGGGCTCAGGTCCGGAGCGCGACTCGGCGCCACGGACTCGGTGGCCGTCGGTACGGGCGACGCGGTGGGGTTCGAGCCTGGCGACGCAGGGTCCAGAGTCAGATCCGCCCAGCGATCGAAGTCGAGCTCGCCCTTGCCCGGTTGCCACAGCCCCGAGACGGTGTCGAACTCGACCACGCCCGACCAGTAGATCAGGTAACGGCCGGTCGGATCCATGCCGGCTACCAGCATCGGCCGGTCGATTCTCTGGACGTCGCCGCTGGCCGGATCGAAGAGGCACGAGGTCGTCTTGATCGTGTCGGAACCGCCGGTCGCGGTATCGGCGCAGGTCCCCGCCGCAATCTCGCTGACCAGGATCTTCTGCCCGAACCATCCGGCGAAGAGATCGGCGTGCCGGGAGGTCACCGCACGGGCATGCTCCTGCCCGGACCGCCAGATGAAGACGTCCGGACCCGTGCTGTGGTCCACAGGCCTGGCCGAAAACGCGACGAAGCCGCCGTCCGCGGAGAACTCCGGACCCCGCCCCACGATCTCGTATCCGTCGAGGATGGCGGTCGCCTTGGTCACGGCCGGGCCACCGGTAACGGATGCCGTGGGTGTGGCGGACGCCGTCGGTGGAGGCGTCGCCGTCGGCGTAGCGGTCGCCACCAGGCTGGCGAACGGGGTGGCCACGATCGAGGCCTGCGGTGTCCAGGATGCCAAGGGGCCGGAGGGAATCGCCATGGACGGCGAGACCGTCGGCGGACTCGATTTCGCCGGGGTGGGCGTGGCCGCCACCGGGGTAGGCGTCGCGGCCGGAGTGGGCGTCTCGGCCCCCGCAGGCCGCGGCGTCAGCAGGTCGATGGACACCGTCTGAGGCGTGGTTGAGAGAGGCACGATGACGATCTTGTTGTCCGTCCAGACGGCCGCTTGACTGACGTCCGGGGCCAGCACGGCGGATACGCTCGTGTCACTCGTGATCGAACCGAGGGTCTGGCCTGAGTCGCCGGTGACCGTGCAGTTTCCGCTCGCCGGCGCACAGTCGGACGAGCTGCCCTTGATCTGGTAGACGCCCTGGTCGGACGCGATCCAGTAGCTCGTGCCGTTCACGACCGCGAGCGGTGCCCGTTGGGCCAGGGGAGCTGGAGTTGACGAGCGCGTGCCCAGGGCCACGGGCCCGGCGGGCGTCGAACCGGGGACGACGCTGGCGATCGGGCTCTGCGCGACCAGTGAGGCGCCCGCGACAAGGACGACGAAGCCGACCGCGATGGCGGTCCCGTACAGCGGCCGACGGCCCGGCCGGCCACTCGATCGTCGGCTCTGCTTTCCGGCGGAGGCTCGGCCGTCGACCGCGTCCAGCGCAGCGGAGGTTCGAGCCCACAGGTCGCGCGGCGGCTCCGGATCCTGCAGCGATAGCAGCTCCTGGTGCAGAGCGAGGTACTCGTCCGCGATTCCCTTGCATTCCGGGCACGAGGAGAGGTGCTCCCGGAGCCATGCGGCATCCACCGGCTCCAGATCGACGTCGACGGCCTCGGCCGCCAGCGACCTGGCCCGTTCGTGGAGACGGTCGAGGGCGGCGGAGGGCCCGAACTCGGAGTTCATCGTCCGGCCCCCGGAGTGTCGTCCGGCCGGCGGCGCGTGTCCGCGGCATGTGATTGCTCGGCGTATGTGGCGTCGATGGCCGCTTCGTGGTCTTTCTCCTGGCGACGCTCGTCGGCCAGGGCCTGGCGGAGGCTCTCCCGGGCCCGGGTGAGCAGGGCCCGTGCCGCCACGTGGCTGATGCCCAGGGTCTCGGCCAGCTCAAGTCCCGTGAGATCGCCCACCTCGGCGAGGAGCAGAGCGGCCCGCTGCCGCTCGGGAATGCGGGCCAATGCGCGCGCCAGCGGCCCGGATAGTCTCATCTCCATGGCCAGGTGCTCGGCCGAGGGCGCTGCCCCATAGCTTTCGCCGGTCCAGGGCAGGAAGCGGACGATGCGCCGGCGGCGCATCTCATCAAGGACGACCCGATGGGCGATTCGATACAGCCAGGCTCGCGCCTTGGCCTTGTCCTCGAGGGAATCCTGAGCGCGGTAGGCCTTGATGAACGTGTCCTGGGCGAAGTCGGCGGCGACATCGGCGTCGCGGACCATGCGGAAGATGTAGGCGTATATCTCGGAGTGATGGAGGGCAAATAGCTCCTCGATGAAGGTGCGGTCGGCGGCGCGATCAGATGCGGCGCTCACGCCGAACTCCGATTGCCAGGTTGTCGCGCTGATGGACATCTATCCGCCGCCGCTGTAATGCGGGTCAACAGCCAATGACGCCTCCCCACGCGCCAGGATTCTCTGACGGCGTGGCCTCTGCGGCTGTGACGACGCGGTCCGGGTCCCCCTGGTCTCATAGCTTGTCTGCGGCTTCCCCTTGAGCTCCGAATCGGAGCAACTCCTCGACCGCTTCCTCCGGAGAGACGGGATTGACCGGCAGACCAGTCCCCAGCTCCAGTCCTGCGATCTCCCGCAAGCGCGGATGGACCTCCCAGTGCCAATGGTACGTCGCGTCGACGCGCTGGCGGAGAGGCGACGTATGAAGGATCAGGTTGTGGGGTGGGCCATCGAGACGCGCCAAGCGGCCCAGAACCTGCCGCAGCGCCTCGGCCGTCGAGCGGATGTCCGCATCGCCGGCTCCGCCGAAGTCAGCGGCGTGGCGGCGCGGCACGATCCAGACCTCGAACGGCGATCGCGAGGCAAACGGTGCGAATGCGACACTCGCGTCGTCCTGCCAGATGAGCCGCGTTCCGGCCTTCGGCTCTTCCCGAACGAGCCGGCAATAGGGGCACTCCCCTGCTCTGATGAGGAAGCGCGCGGCTCCGCCGATCTCCTCGGCGACACGGTGCGGGATCTGCGGCAGGTCGTACAGGTCCAGGCAGAGGTGGTTCGTTCGAGCGCCGGCCTGGGCGCCCCAGTTCTGGACGACCTGTAGATACTCGGTCTGGCCCACGGATCGAGCGTCCACGAAGGCCTCTCGCACCGCGGAAAGCAGCCCGCACAGGAGATCGTCACCGACCATCTGGAGGGGCCGATGCTCTCCGGGTGGCGCGACGATGGTGCGCCAGCTGCCAGCTGCCGGAGCCTGGGCCAGAGCCACCTGGGCCGAGTTCTTCTCGAGCTCCCGAGCCTCCTCCTCGGAACCGACGACGTTGAACGCGTAGTCCTTGAGCGTCCGCAGGCGAATCCCGTCGCCCGGCGGCTGGCTGCAGTTCTGGCAGGATCCGCCGTCGTCCACGGGCGCGGCCGGCAGGGAGAAGCGGCCTCGCTGGAACTGGCGATCCACGACGGTGGCCACCCACCAGCCAGTAATCGCGTCGCGGCGCAGCTCGAAGAGGCCACCGCTCATCAGCGAACCCCCACGACCGCGGACGACCGCGTCATCAGGATCTCTTCCAGGACCGCGCGAGCGACGGTGGGATCGGCAGCCGGCGGGAGGTTGCCGGCGAGCGGCGCCCCGAGCACCGCCGCCAGCGCGGGGGCAAACGCGGACGCCGCCCGCGCGACCGACTGAATCGTCGGCCCGGACTCCCAGCCGCTCTCGCGGCCTATCGAGGTCGACTCCACTCCGGGTAGGCCGCAGGCATCGATCAGATCGAAGTCGGGGAGCCGTACGGTCACGTTGAGGGCGATGCCGTGGTAGCTCACGCCGTGCTCGATGCGGACTCCTATGGCTCCGATCTTGCGGCTGCCTCCGCCGCACCAGCAGCCGGGGTAGCCGTCGCGAGGACCCGCTTCCACGCCGAAGGCAGCGCAGGTCTCGGCGAGCGCGGCCTCCAGTGCCCGAACGAGCGGCCGGACCAGGAGGCCCCGATCCGCGAGACGGATGATCGCGTAGGCCGTCAGCTGGCCGGGCCCGTGGTACGTGACTTCGCCACCCCGCTCGGTCTCGATCAGTTCAATCCCCCGGGCGGACAGGTCGGCCGGGCTCGCGAGAACGTGGGCCGGATCGCTGTGACGGCCGAGAGTCAGCACCGGCTCGTGTTCCAGCAGCAAGAGCTGATCGCCGATCGAATCCGCTACGCGGGCCGCGACCAACCGATGCTGGAGATCCCAGGCATCGCGGTAGAGCGTCCGGCCGAGCCACCAGGCGGTTATCGGCGCGGGCGGCGAGATGGTCCGCGATGGCGCGTTCTCGGCCCGATGGTCCATGCCGCCACGATAGCAGGAGCATGCAGTCGTGCTCCGAAAGGGCGGCCGTGCCCCGAATCGGCAGCCGCCGGAACTCGTTGCCGTTGACCGTGGCACCATTCGGGTGCCTGGATTGCGCAGTCAGTGCGGCGCGATCCGCACGGGCAATGACGGCAGCGCGAGCGGAGCGGAGCGATGGCACGCAGGAAACGCATCGGGATCCTGACGGCGGGCGGCGACAGTCCCGGCCTCAACGCCGCGATCCGAGGCATCGGCAAGGCCGCGATCGGTCACCACGGGATGACGCTGGTGGGATTCCGCGACGGGTTCCGGGGGCTCGTCGAGGATCGGTACATCGCGCTGGAATCCAGAAAGCTGTCCGGGATCCTCACGACCGGAGGCACGATCCTGGGGACGAGCCGGGACAAGCCTCACCAGATGCTCGTCGACGGAGTGACCGCGGACATGACCGCCGCGGTCATCCGCAACTACGAGAAGCATGGGCTGGACGCGCTGGTGTGCCTTGGCGGAGGAGGCACAGCCAAGAACGCGCTGCGCCTGGCCAGGGCCGGTCTCAACGTCATCACTCTCCCCAAGACGATCGACAACGACGTGGTGAGGACGGACGCGTGCTTCGGCTTCGCGACGGCGCTCGACGTGGCGACCGACGCGGTCGACCGGCTGCACAGCACGGCCCACAGCCATCACCGCATCATCGTCGTCGAGATCATGGGCCACGGGGCGGGCTGGCTCACCCTCGGGGCCGGAATCGCCGGCGGCGCGGACGTCATCCTGATCCCGGAGATCCCGTACTCGGTGGAAGCGGCCGCCCAGGCCGTCCGGCGCCGGGTCCGCAACGGGTCGAACTTCAGCATCGTGGCGATCGCCGAGGGCGCCCGGAACATCGAAGACGCCGCGGCCTACGCGGCCGCGCTGCAACAGAAGAAGGCGGCCCAGGCCGGGCCCGAGCGAGACCAGGCCGTCGCCGCCCTGGCCGCGTTGGAGGCCGCGCACGTCGGCAACACGCTCCGCGTCGCGAGCGAGCTGGAGGAGCTGACGGGACTCGAATCGCGCGTCACTATCCTGGGTTACGTCCAGCGAGGCGGCACTCCCTCGGCCGCGGATCGGCTGCTGGCGACCCGCCTCGGCAGCGCCGGGGCGGACCTGATTGCCGAGGGCGTCTTCGGCGTGATGGTGGCCTCGCGCGGCGACGGGACGGATCCGGTGGCGCTCGAACAGGTCGCCGGCAAGCGCCGGACCGTTCCTCCGGATCACTCGTGGGTCCAATCGGCGCGTCACGTGGGCGTGTGCCTGGGAGACGAGTAGCCGCCGCTACGGTGGGCGCGGCGGGGGCAGTATCGGGCGGCAGTTCAGTCGGCAGAGGCACGCAGGGGATCGCCGCGACAGTCAAGCCCCCCTCCACTCCCTGGCTTGCCAGGGTGTCTAGGCTCTCGGTGCGATCGCTCGACCTGTCGCAGGGTCGATCATGCCGGGACGCAGGCCGCGGCGGGTGAGGTTGGCGACGATCTTTGGGATGGCGGCAATCGTCGTCGCGTAGCGATCGTGCATCAGCATCACGCCGCCGTCCTGGAGTCTGTCGGCCGCGGCCACGATCGCCTCCGTACCGGCTCCGTTCCAGTCCTCGGAGTCGACGTCCCAGGTCATGTCCAGCAAGCCCAGGCTGGCCGCCACGGACTCGAGCCTCCCGTCCGTCTCGCCGAAGGGTGGCCGGAACAGCCTGGGCGTACCGCCTCCGCCAGCCTGGATGGCGCTCTGGGTTCGGGCCAGCTCGTCCCGCATTTCGTCCGAACTGAGGGTGAGCATATGCGGGTGGCTGAAGCTGTGGTTACCGATCCACATCCCGGCCGCCGCCTCGGCCGCCACGAGCGATGGATCGGACGAAGCGTTGTCGCCGGTGTTGAACAGCGTGGCCCGCACCCCGCAGCTGCGGAGAGCGGCAAGCAGGGCGCTGGTGTTGGCGTTGGGCCCGTCGTCGAAGGTCAGGGCGACATAGCCGATGGGCTTGCCTGCCTCCGCTTCGCGACCCGCATCGGTCATCAGGACACCTCTCGTGTCGGCCGTCTCACACCGCTCTTGATCGGACGACGGGTCCCGCGGGGCGAACTCGCGGGCTTTGCCCTATGCAGCCGATTGTGCGCCTCTGCGGACACGGCGTATCGCCCCGCCACTCGTCTGGCTCTTGAGGTCGATGTCGCGCGCTCGGCCGTTAGCGCGTCGGGCTTCAGGTCCTCCGAACTGACATCGCGTGCGGCTCGCTTCGCCGCTCGCAAGACCATCGAGGCGTACCTCTCGGTGGGCGCGACCGACTTCTTCGTCCACAGCGGAAGGGAAGACCAGGCGCGAGTGATCGATTTCTTCGGGAATCGCGTGCTGCCGCCGAGTCGACGCGCGCGATCGTCGATCGCCTCGGTCGCCGCGACGACGGCCGGATCCGCTCCGTTCCGGCCAATTCCCGGCGAGCAACCCCGGGAGACAAGCGCAGGACCCTAACCGATAATGAGCGTGAGTGAATCATGATCGGTTGGCCCAAGTCGTTTCACAGCCACCCGACGGAACCGGAGAAATCCACATGAAGCAAACCTATCAACCTGGCGACAAGGTCGTCGTCGTATCCGGACCAGATGCCGAGCGCACGGCCACCGTGGTGGACAACTTCCTGCGTGTCTATGGCGACGACTTGACCGATGGCGCGCTTATCCGTTTCGACGACAACAAGCCCAGTAACCATCCCGTCGCCGGGCAGATGGGCGTGGAGCGTGAGTACCCCAGCGAGATGCTGCGTCGCGCCTGAGAACTAGGATCTCGACGCCGGAAACGCTCAACGTAACCTCGGTGGCCCGTCGCGGCGTACCCCCAGCCGTCCAGTGCGCCCATTGCGGCCGAACTGGCGGGCCATGGGCGCCGATTCTGATGCGGGCATTTCAGGGTGTTTGCCCGGGCGGGCGGGAAGGGAGGGGAGCACCCGCCCGGGCTGTGGGCCCCGGCTGACTACCGGTTCTTCCGGGGCCTTATATGGACCATTGGCGCCGTGCCGCTCGATCCTCGAGCGTCCGGCACCTGAACTCATTGGGCGATCGCGCCGTCGAGATCCCAGAGATCCTCCCAGCTCTGTCCGTCTCTCCAGAGGAAGACCTGGCCCTTGATGAGCCGGCTGTTTCGGTCGATGCCGGCGATGGCCTTCATCTCCGCGTCGGTGAGGGGCTCGGAGACGGCCGCTCGCAGATTGCTCAGGTACTCGTTCCGGTAGATCGAGAACGGGATGGGGACCTGGCCCCGCTGGACCGCCCATTTGACACAGACGGTTGCCGGGTGCACGCCCAGTCGCTTCGCGATGGCGACTATGACCGGGTCCTCGATATCCACGGCGTCGTCCTCAGTTCGGTCTCGATCCGGGCGCGTGGGCGAGCCGATCGGGGCGAAACCGATCGGAACGATCCCCGCGTCCACGACGAACTCATACAGGTCCGGCTGCTGGAAGCAGGGGTGCAGCTCCATCTCGTTGCAGGCGGGCTTGATGCGGGCGTCCCGCAGCAGCAGCTTCAGCTTGGCGATCGACATGTTGGAGGTGCCGATGTGGCGCACGAGACCCAGGTCCACGAGCTTCTCAAGCTCGCGCCACGTAGCCATGTATTCCTCGTGGATGTACGGCCTGGCATTTGCGGCGCGCGACGCCACGTCCACGCCGGGGGCGTGGTGGTTCGGGAACGGCCAGTGGATCAGGTAGAGGTCCAGGTAGTCGAGGCGGAGGTCGAGCAGTGATTCCTTGAACGTCGGGATCACGTCGGCCGGATCGTGCTTGTCGTTCCAGAGCTTGGAGGTCACCCACATGTCTTCGCGCCGGATTCCTCCGGCCTGGATCGCCTCCAGCGATGGCCCGATCAGGTGCTCATTGCCGTAAACCTTCGCGCAGTCGAAATGGCGATAGCCGACCGCGGCCGCACCCATGACGGCGGCGGCGATGTCTTCGCCAGAGAAGCGGTCCGAGCCGAAGGTCCCCAGGCCTATGGCGGGCATTCGGGCGCCGGTCCAGAGGAGGCGCTGAGGAACGAGACGAGGGTCGACGCCGTCTTCTGCAATCTCGAACGGTGCCTGCGTCTGGCTCAACTTCGGGTCTCCATCTGGTCAGAGAGTGTCGCGCGGTTGGTTTGGGAGGCCGGGGCCAGTCCGGGCCGCGGCGGCGCGGTCGACCGGCGGATGACCAGCTCGCTCGGGAGGACGATGCTGCGTGGCCCCTCCGGCGCCTCGCCGGCCAGACGCTTCAACAGGAGCTCCGCTGCCTGCGTGCCGATCTCGTAGGCGGGTTGGGACACGACTGTCAGAAAAGGATCCATAACCCAGCCCGGAGGCAGGTCGTCGAACACGACCATCGACATGTCCTCGGGGATGCGCAGTCCGGCTTCGCGGAGGGCCCGAGTGGCCCCGAAGGCAATGAAGTTGTTGGCCGCGAAGATCGCCGTGGGACGTCGTTCGGACCCGAGGACCTCGCGAGTCATCGAGTAGCCGCTCGCCTCGTTGAACTCCCCGGAGAGGATCTGCTCACATTCGCCGTTCGGGCACGCCTCACGGAGCGCTTCACGGTAACCGGCGACTCGATCCGTCGAAGTCGAGACTCCCTCGGGCCCGGTCAGAACGGCGATACGACGGTGACCCAGATCCGTAAGGTGGTGCACAGCCGAGTACGCACCGGCCTGGGAGTCCGCCCGGACCTCGTCGGCCTCCACGCCGCGAAGGTGGCGGTCCAGCACGATCGTTGGCATGCCGTGCTCTTGGAGCAGCCGCACCGACTTGCTCGCACCACAGGCCGGGACCAGCAGGACGCCGTCTACTCGCCGCTCGATCAGAACGCGGACGTACTCGGCCTCCTCGACCTCAGACTCGTAAGTGTTACAGAGCATCACCGCGTAGCCGCGAGCGCGGGCCGTATCTTCGACGCCGCTCGCGATCGTCGTGAAGAAGGGGTTGCGGATATCGGTCACGACCAGGGCGATAGTCTTGGTCCGTCTCGATCGGAGCTGGCGGGCGAGGCCATTGGGCATGTAGCCCGTCGCCGCGATCGCGTCGTTCACGCGCGCCCGTGTCTCCCGGCTGGTGTAGCCGGACTCGTTGATCACGCGCGACACGGTCATCGTGGAGACGCCGGCCCGACGAGCGACATCGCTCAGAGTGGTCACCGCTTCACCGCCCTGGACCAGAGGAGCCCAGGCGGCGCGGGCAGGCCGCTCGCAGCCGTGTCGCGACCACAACGCGGCAGAGACGGCTGGCCGGCAATCCGTGACAGGGCGCCAGCCCGTCGATCCCAGGAAAACTGCCCGACAACCGGGTCATGTGCGAAGGTCTCCCGTCGATTCGAGATCTCCCGGGCCGGGCAAGGACCACTCGCCCGGGTCTCAGATCCAGGCGCCGCGGTGTCAACGTCGGCGCGCCTGTTGACGCTATCATACCGTCCGAAGGGGCATGGTATCGTTAACATACGCCGCCAGAACGGCTGCTATCGTGCAACCGAGTCCCGTCTATGGGCGGGAGTAGCAGGAGGAGCACTGGAGATGGCGCAGACGATGATCGGGGCCGTCCTGCCGGGCAACAGCACGGTGGAGTTCCGGGAGTTCCCGGTTCCCCATCCGAGCCAGGGACAGGTCCTCGTCAAGATGAAGGCGTCCACGATCTGCGGCAGTGACATTCGCGCCATCTACCGGGAGCACCTGGGCAAAGGACCGGAGGGCTACCGTGGCGTGATCTGCGGCCACGAGCCCGCCGGAGAGATCGTTGAAGTCGGAGCGGACATGCGCCGGTTCCGCGTGGGCGACCGTGTCCTGCTGTACCACATCAGCGGCTGCGGCCGTTGCCACGAGTGCCGTACCGGGTACCAGATCAGCTGTACGAGCGAGCGACGGGCTGCCTACGGCTGGCAGCGCGACGGGGGCAACGCGGCCTATTGCCTGGCCGAGGAGGCCGATTGCGTGGCCATGGCCGACTCGATGAGCTACATCGACGGCGCCTGCGTGGCCTGCGGCTTCGGGACCTGCTATGAAGCCATCCGGCGGATCGGGGTCTCGGGCGACGACACGGCCTTGATCGTCGGGCTCGGCCCGATGGGTCTGGCCTCGTTGATGCTGGCCCGCGCGCGCGGCGCGACCAAGGTTATCGGCGCGGACATCGTGCCGGAGCGCATCGCCCTGGCGGAGAAGCTCGGCATCGCCGACCTGGTCGTCAAGGCCGATGAGCACGCCATCGAAAGAATCCGCGAAGCGACGGACGGCCTTGGGTGTGAGGTATCGATCGACTGCTCGGGGGTCTCGGCCGGACGCCAGCTTGCCGTGCGCGGGACTCGTCGCTGGGGTCGCATCGCATTCGTGGGCGAAGGCGGCACCGTCGAGCTGAATGCAAGCCCGGACCTGATCCACGACCAGAAGACCGTCTATGGCTCGTGGGTCACCAACCTCGGCAATGCCGAGGATCTGGTCGAGCGCATGCCGCGCTGGAACATGCATCCCGATGTGACCTGCACTCACCGCTTCTCGCTCGAGCAGGCGGCCGAGGCATACCGGACGATGGACGAAGGCAAGTGCGGAAAGGTCGCTATCGTCTTCGATTGAGCGGTCGCGGCGGCGTCACGCCGCGGCGGCGTCCTCTGGCGGACCCGGCGGAATCCGTTGGTGCCCGACAAGCTGCTCAAGCGATCGATCAAGCCACTCGCACGTGGAGCCGCCGCTCACCAGAGCTGGGGTGAGGGTTCCTGGAACCATGCCGCAGACCGCGTTCATGGTCTCGCTCCCGTGCCTGCAGGCCATCCGAATACCGTCCGGCCGGGCCGTAACTTGAGGGCCTTACGTGCATTTTTGGGTGTTGACGACCGGCCCAGGATGACTACACTCCGTCTGTCCGGTAATGATACCGGCAATGATTTCGCTCCGGCATCGCAGGTGGCGCGCGCCTAGGTTCCGGGGTGGACAAATCGGCCCGCTCAGCCCGTCACGAGCGACCGTCGCGGGGCGACCAAGCGCGGGCATTCTCTTGTCGTAGAGCGAAAGGCAGCACCGTACCTTGAACAGATCAGTTGCACGTGCTCTCGCTTCCATAGCCATCGGGGCGCTCGTTGTCGGCTGCTCTTCGACCGCAGCCACGCCGACGCCCGCTCCAACCCCGACCCCGGCCCCCGGCACCACCCCGGCTCCGGCCACTCCGGCCCCAGTCGCCACCCCGACCAAAGAGAACGTCACGATCGAGGTCATGGCGAGCCAGGACTGGATCAAGTCCTCTGAGCAGGTCCTCGCAGGACGGTTCGAGGAGCAGACAGGCATCCACATCGACTTCCAGATCATCCCGTCCGCCCAGTACTTCGACGTCCTCAAGACCAAGCTGAACTCCGGGCAGGGCATCGATCTCTTCCTCGGCCAGGCCGGGAAGTCGGACATGAAGCTCCAGTACGACGCGGCCAAGAACGCCGTCGACCTGACCAATGAGGCGTGGGTCAAGAGCCTCGATCCGGTCGTCGCCGACCAGTCGTCCCTCGACGGCAAGCTCTACGGCGCCGAGGTCTGGGACGTCGTGGCGGCCAACTACTGGGTCATCACCTACAACAAGACCATCTTCGCGAAGTACAACCTGACCGTTCCGAAGACCTTCGCTGAGTTCGAGACGGTCTGCGACACCCTCAAGAAGGCCGGCGTCACGCCCGTCTACGAGCCCATTTCGGACGGCTGGCACCACGTGCTCTGGTTCCCCTCGATCGGGGGCCAGACCGAGGTTCTGGAGCCCGGCCTGAACGACAAGCTCAACGCGAACACGGCGACCTTCGCCGGCGATGCGAACATGGCCAAGGCCCTGACCCAGCTCAACGACCTTTACCAGAAGGGCTACTTCGGCAAGACCGCGTTGTCCGCCAAGGAAGCCGACACGTCCAAGGCGATGTCGACCGGCACCTACGCGATGACCCTCTCCGAACTCTCTCGAGGATCTCAGATCGAGGCCGCGTATCCGAACCTCAAGGCGACCGACTTCGGCTACTTCCCGATCCCGCTCCTGGACAACCAGCTGCAGCCAACTCACCCGGCAGGCCCGACGTGGATGGTCTACAGCAAGAGCCAGCACGTCGCCGAGGCGAAGAAGTGGCTCGACTTCATGATGCAGCCCGCCAACCTTCAGTGGTTGATCGACAACACACCTGACTTCGAGACTCTCCCCTTCACCGGCGTCAAGGCGAAGTGGGACGCCAGCCAGGCGGACTTCTTCAAGACCTACGCCCAGGCGAAGACCCTCGTCCTGCAGGACGCGGTCAACTATGTCAATCCGCAGTGGATGGACATGGGCAAGTGGTTGGTCAACATGTTCACCGGTCAGAAGACCGCGGCGGACATGCTGAAGAACATCGACACGGGTCGCGCCACGCTCGCAAAGGCGGCGAGTGACCCAGCCTGGTCCAAGTAACCGTCCTCAAGTTCAGCGTTCCGATACGGCCGGGGACGAGTCGTGGGACTCACTCGCCCCCGGCCGCTATCGCGATCTGAGCGAGCGGACCTCCAAGCGAGCCAGCTATGAAGAAGAAAGCTTATCCGACGTGGTTCGCCGGCGGCGCACTCCTCCTTTTCGGAGTCTTCGTCCTGCTGCCGAGCGTGCTGGGCTTCGTCTTCTCGTTCACCGACTGGAACGCGTACTCGAATGACATCCACTGGGTGGGCCTGGACAACTTCGCCGCGGTCCTCGACCCGAACGGCGACTACGTCGCCGCGATGCAGCACACGGTCCTGTTCACGATCGCCACGACCATCCTCAAGACCGCAATCGCGCTTGGCCTGGCGATCCTCCTCACCGACGGCGTCAAGAAGCTAGCGTATCTGTACCGCGCGCTCATCTACCTGCCGGCGGTCCTCCCCGTCCTCATCGTCGGCATCGTCTTCAAATCCATCCTGGATCCCTCGTACGGGTTGCTGAACTCGACACTGCAACTCATCGGCCTCGGCGGTCTGGCACAGCAGTGGCTCACTGACGTCGGGCTGACCCTGTGGGCCGTCATCGGTGTCGACACCTGGCGCGGCGTTGGCTACATCATGGTCATACTCATCGCTGGCCTGCTGTCGATACCGCGCGAGTACTACGAGGCAGCCTCGATCGACGGTGCCTCCGGACGCCAGGCCTTCCGACACATCACCCTGCCACTGCTGATGCCGGTTCTGGCCGTGACGACCGTGTTGAACATGCTGTACGGCCTGCGGGTCTTCGACATGGTCTTCGTCCTCACCAACGGCCAATACGGGACCTCGACGGTGTACACGATGGTCTTCGACAACTTCTCGCGCGGCCTGTACGGGGTGGCAACCGCGTTGTCCACACTGTTCTTCGTGGTGATGGTAGCCCTGAGCTTCGTCGTGATCCGCGTCATGCAGCGCAGCGAGGTGGTCTGACCGTGACCGCGACCATGCATCCTATGCGCTCACTCCGCGCCACCGTCCTCAATGTCAGCGCCAGTGGCGCCAGCCTCATCGCCCTGGCACCCATCTATCTGGTGTTCGTGAACGCCCTGAAGACGCAGCCGGAAGCGAGCTCGATGGGCGTCGAGCTGCCGACAAACCCCCAGTGGGGCAACTTCGGCACCGCAATCGACCATGGCAAGCTGGTGACCGCCTTCTTCAACAGCGCGCTCTACTCCATCGGTGGGACCGTGCTCGCGGTCCTGGTCTCCGCGCTGGCCGCATATGTTCTTGCGCGGCATCGGAGCCGGCGGCACGTGATCATCTATCTCCTGCTGATCATGGGTATCGCGATCCCCACGAACTACGTGACCCTGATGAAGGTGATGCAGATCACCCACCTGATCGACTCGCAGATCGGCATGATCCTGCTGTACGCAGCCACTCAGATTCCGTTCAGCGTCTTCCTGATCTACGCCTTCATAGATTCGCTGCCGCAGGAGCTCGACGAGGCCGCCTTCATAGACGGCTGCTCGCCACTTCGGACTTTCTTCTCGATCATCCTCCCGGTGCTGACTCCGGTCCTGGCGACCTGCGGGATCCTCAGCATCCTCAACATCTGGAACGAGTTCCTTATGCCGCTGTACTTCCTGAACAGCACGGGCACGTGGCCGATGACCCTTGCGGTCTACGGCTTCTTCGGCCAGTTCGCGTCGGATTGGAGCCTCGTCTCGGCGGACATCGTCCTGACGATCCTTCCTGTGATCCTCATCTACGTGGTGGCGCAGCGATGGATCCTGTCCGGCATCTCTGCAGGCGCCGTGAAGGGCTAGGACCCGATGAACTTGCTTCGCGACACGACTCTGCGGCACTCTTGGACCGCCGGCGTTTGCGCCGATGTCCGGCCGCTCTGGAATGGGCACTCACTGCCGTCACCGAAGAGGCAAGCCACCCTCGCCGGAATGGCCGGGGCCGCGGGCTCTGCCGTGGCTGGATGCTAGAAGGAGCAGTCGCCAAGTGGCAACGCGCGCGAAATTCGCCAAGACGACGATCGTCGATATCGCCTCGGCCAGCGGAGTCTCCGTAGCGACCGTTTCGCGCATCCTGAACGAGAAGCCGGATGTCGCCGAAGAGACGCGCGAACGTGTTCTGCGCGTCATGGACGAGATCGGCTTCGCGCCCCAGAGCGCGTGGCGCCAGATCCGATCTGGCCGGACGGGTCTCATCGGCATGCATGTGCCGCAGGAGTTCAACCCACCCAACCTCCGAGTGATCATGGCCGCGGCTCTGGGAGTCGAGGACGCAGGCTACTCAATCAACATCATCACTCGCACCCTGAACGAACCGGAACTGCTGGCGTTCTTCCGGAGCCGCCAGGTGGACGGAATGCTCCTGCTCGAAATCCTGACCGACGACACCCGCCCGAGCCTGCTTCGGGACCACGGTCACCCGTTCGTCATGATCGGGCACCGAATGGACAATAGTGGTCTGAGCTTTGCCGACATCGACATCGACTACGGCATCGAAGTCGCATTCGAGCACCTGGTCGGGCTGGGCCATCGCGCCATCGGTTTTCTGACCTTCGACCCGGTCATTCAGGACAAGACCTACGGCTTCACAACCTGGGCGCTCGACGCGTATGAGAAGGCCTGCCGCAAGTACGGCCTGGCCTCGCTCGCATGCCTGGGTGGCCTGACCATCGAGGCGATGTCGGCCGCAGCTCAGGAGATGCTCCGCAGGCACCCTGAGATCACGGCCTTTGTGGCGCCGCAGGAGCAGTCCGCGGTCGCGGTCTTGCGGGCTGCGCAGGCACAGGCACGGCGGATTCCAGACGACCTCTCGTTGGTGGCGATGCTCAGCGACACGTCCAGCGAATTGGCCACCCCGCCGCTGACCACGATCAGCCTCCCCGCGGATGAGCTCGGAAACGTCGCGGCTCGGATGCTGCTGGCCAGGCTGGAGCACAATTGCACGGATCCCGAACAGACGCTGGTGCGGCCCGAGCTGACCATCCGAGGGTCCACGTGCCCGCCGAGGGAGGGCAGCGCCTAAGGAGGGTTTGGCTCCGGATGCAGCTCGCTGGGAGGCGCGCTGCCGTCGCGCGCATTCCAACGGTCATAGCCTTCGAAACCTAGTGAGGTGAACTTGAACACCGATCGAGCGGGCGACGCCCTCGAAGCCGGCGGCCGGCAAGGTGCACGCGAGGCCGATCTCGCACTCATCGGCCGGACGTGCCTCCACGAGGCTGTCCCCCTCGACGACACCCGCCGCGTGGCGCCCTGCGGCGCCGTGCTTGGCGGACTACATGACTCGCCGCCTCGACGCGGATGAATGCCTCCGCCGCCTCCTGATCTCCAGGCGGGCCCGCTGCCCGACCCATCGACCTGCCACCAAATCGCCACCGTCCAAGCCTTCCGGAGCCTCACCATGAAGACGTCCAAGACGCCCATCGACTACTTCCGCGGCGATCCCTGGACGATCGTCGAAGAGGGCTTCGACCCCGGTTACCAGCGCGTCGCGGAGTCCGTGTTCTCGGTGGCCAACGAATTCATGGGCGTCCGCGGCTACTTCGAGGAGGGCTACAGCGGCGACCACCTCCTGGGCAGCTACTTCAACCACCTTTACGAGCTCATGGACATCCACCACGACCAGATCTTCAAGGGCTTCGTCACGCAGGGCGCGGCGATGCTCAACGCGGTGGATTGGCTTCACACGCGGCTCTGGGTGGACGGCGAGCAGCTCGACCTGGCGAGATCGGCCTTCTCCGACTTCACGCGCAAGCTGGACATGCGCAACGGCGTGCTTACCCGCGAGTTCGTGTGGCAGACCGCCACCGGCAAGCACCTCAAGCTGACCTTCATCCGCTTCACGGACATGCAGTCCACCCGGGTCGGCTGCCAGCGCATCGCCTTCGAGCCGCTGGACTTCTCCGGCACGGTCCGGGTTCGAATGGGCCTGGACTTCAACACTCCCTACGAGATCGCCGCCGGATGGGATCAGACCGGCGCCGGCTCAGGCCAGGACCGCCCGATCATCAACCTCTGGCAGACACGGAGGAAGAGCGCGATCGAGGGCGGCTGGGCGATCCAGGCGGAAACGCTCCGGAGCGGTCATCAGCTGTTCTCTGGCTTCCATCTCCATGCCGATCAGCTCCTCAAGACCTCTCTGGTTGAGGACGTCAAGTTCATCGGTGTCGACTTCGAGCTGAGCCTGACGCAGGGGACGGAGACCGCCGTCGACCGGGTCGCGGTCAATGAGTGGGCAAGGACCTCGGACGCGGACACCCTGCGAGCCGATGGCCTCGAGCTGATGCGACGGCACCGCAACGCGTCGTTCGACAGCCTGCTCGCCGAGCATTCGGCCTTCTGGACGCGCGTGTGGAATGTCATGGACATCGAGATCGAAGGCGATCCCAGCGTTCTGCAGGGCCTGCGCTTCTCGTGCTTCCAGACGTATCAGACGTACCACGGTGAGAACGCCGACCTCAACGCCCTGTGCAAGGGGATGACCGGCGAGGTCTACTTCGGCTGGGTGTTCTGGGACAGCGAGATCTACTCGCACCGCCTGCTGATGTTCGTCGACCCGCCCGCCGCCAGGAACCTGCTCCTGTACCGATACCATCGCCTCGGGCAGGCGATGGAGCGGGCTCGCCAACTCGATTGCGAAGGCGCGCGATTCCCGTTTGCCACGATCACGGGGACTGAAGACTCCGGGACCTGGCAGCACGTGGATCTCGAAATCCACGCCGACATGGCGGTTGCGTACGCCATCTGGCACCACGACGTGATCATGCGCGACAAGGAGTTCTTGTATCGCGAAGGCATCGAGATGCTGCTTCAGATCTGCCGGTTCCTGGCCAGCGCAGGTGGCTGGAGCCCGTCGCAGGGTGACTTCGGTTTCTACGGCGTGATGGGTCCCGATGAGTTCCACATGATGGTGAACCACAACTGCTACACGAATGTCATGGGCAAGAAGGCGTTCGAGTTCACGTTGTCCGTGCTAGATGAGATGCAGGCCAAGGCGCCAGATCTCTACCGCGAAGCATTGGCCAAGACCGACCTCAAGCCCGATGAGCCGGCGCGCTGGGCCCACATGGCCGAGAAGATGCGCATACCCAAAGACGAGCAGACGGGCGTATTCGAGCAACACGCCGGCTATTTCGACCTCCCGCATGTCGATCTCGAGCACTTCCCGCCAGACGAGATTCCGATCTACAAGAACTGGGCGTACATCAAGATCTTCCGGTTCGACATGGTCAAACAGCCGGACGTGTTGAACCTCATGTACTTCTTCAGTCAGGACTACACGCTGGCGGAGAAGCGGGCTAACTACGACTTCTACGAGGCGCGCACGATTCACGAGTCGTCGCTGTCGCCTTCGCTGCACTCGATTCTGGCGGTGGAGCTCGGCAAGCTCGAGGACGCCTACACCTTCTTCTCGTACGGCGCCCGAATGGATCTGGACAACTACAACCGCAACACGGACCAGGGACTGCATGTGACGTCCGCCGCAGGTGTCTGGGCCAGCATGGTCTTCGGGTTCGGCGGTATGCGCACGGACGGCGACGTCCTCATCTTCCAGCCCACGCTGCCGTCACAATGGCGTTCCTACCGGTTCCGCGTCTACTATCGTGGAGCCTTGCTGGAGCTGCGCGTGGACGATCAGAAGGTGAACCTGCAGGTGCTAGAAGGCGCGCCCGTCAGGGTGCGAGTGTACGGAGGCGACTACGAGGTCGATGCCCGGGGCCTTGCCATCGAGCAGAGGCAGCCGGGCGAACTGACTAGTCCGGTCGTGTCGCGGGCGGACACGAAGACCGCAACAGCATCGAACGTCTAGCACGCACATCCGGCACAATTCCCGTCAGAGAGGCAGCAGCACATGCGAAGGTGGATGGTCGCCGATGAATGAAGGCTCCCTGGTGATCGAGATGGTCGAATACGGTGGCTGGCCGAACTGCATCCGCGTCTCCAACGGGGAGATAGAGCTCGTGGCCACCACCGACGTCGGACCCCGCATAATCCGGCTCGGCTTTGTCAACGGCCAGAACCTCTTCAACAACTACGCGGAGACGCTGGGCCGGACCGGCGACGCGGAGTGGCACAACTACGGCGGCCATCGCCTCTGGCATGCCCCGGAAATCTTCCCCCGAACCTACGCCTCGGACAATGAGCCCGTCCAGCACACCATGGACGGCACCACGCTCGTTCTGCGCAATCACGAAGGCGCCAACGCGCTGGACAAGGAGATGCGCGTCACGGTGTCCCCCACGTCACCGTGCGTGGAGGTGGCTCATCGCATCGTGAATCGCGGCTCCTGGGCATGTGAGCTGGCACCGTGGGCGCTCTCGGTCATGGCACCGGGCGGACACGCGATCTACCCGCAAGAGGAGTTCCGGCCGCACCCCGAGATGCTTGCTCCGGCCAGACCGCTCGTCCTTTGGTATTTCACGGACATGACCGATCCACGCTGGAGGTGGGGACGCAAGTACATCCAGCTCCGGCAGGATCCGAAGGCGACCACGAAGCAGAAGGTCGGCTTCCTCAACAAGCAGGGCTGGGCAGCCTATCTCCTCGGCGGCGATGCCCTGATCATCCACTATCCGTACGACCCGGGGGCTACCTACGCCGACATGGGCTGCAACACGGAGACGTACGCCGACTCCGATATGCTCGAGGTGGAGACACTCGGGCCACTGACGAGGCTGGAGCCGGGCGAGGGCGTCGACCACGTCGAGTCCTGGACTCTGGCGAAACTGGAGTGCGGCCCGAGCGAGGCAGAGATCGACGAGAAGCTACTGCCGATCCTGGCAGATTGCAGCCTTTGACCTGGCCCCGGGGCGCTTCGAAGACGACTGTGTGGAACCGCACGCGACGACGGTTCGGGCCTCGCTGAATCAGGATCCTGAGGGGCCTCCGGGGCTTCGCGTCAGCGCCTAGGTGGCTCCTGCGATCCCGTCCCAGGTGTCTGACCCTGTGCCGGCTGCTCCGAGGGGGCTGCCGGGAATGGCGCGGAGCCCAGGCCGGGCGTTGGACCTGGCGGCGGCACCAGATTCGGTTGCGGCCCCGCGTACGGCTGCGGCGGGTACTGACCGGGGTACACGGGAGCCTGCTGGGGCATACCCGGCTGCGGCGGGTACTGCTGCGGCAGCGGCTGCGCGTACTGCGGCGGCAGCGGCTGCGCGTACTGCGGCGGGTACGGCTGCGGGGGGTACTGCTGCGGCGGGTAAGGCTGCGGCGGGTACTGCGGCGGCAGCGGCTGGGCGTACTGCGGCGGATAGCCTGCGGCCGGCGGAGTCCCGGGGTTGGACTGGAGCGGCTGACCCTGTGCGGCGGGCGCCTGGTCAGAGTGCTGTGACGAGCCGGCCTGATCGTTGCCGTCCACTGCGTCCTTGAACCCGCGCAGCGCCTTTCCGATGGCGGCGCCAGTGTCGGGCAGCTTGCCGGGCCCGACGACGATCAGAACGATTACCAGGATCACGATGAGGTGGACTGGAGTCAGGCCCCACGGCATCTTTCAGCTCTCCTTGCGGCCGCCTTGCGGAGTCATTCTCTGCCCGGGGGCAAATGAACCGACGTAAGCCCGGCCGACCTTCGTCGAGCCACTGACGCGGTGCTTGCGACCGCCGAGTTCGACGCGATGCGGTCGGTCTGTGACGACAACACGTCAACGATACTCCTCGATGGCCACATGCGGTGCTGGCGGAGGGGCGATTGGGGCAATTCGGCGGTCGGACGCGCCTGGTTCTGGGGACCACCCAGATCGCCGCCCGGCATGCCGGCTCAACTACACTTGAGAAATGAAGTACGTGGCGCTCGCCCTTGTCGCGGCAGTTGCCGTGGTCGCGATTCGGGCGATCTTGATGCGGACGTTGGCATCCCGGCTGGGCGGTCAGCGCGAGCAGGCGGCATTGGCGGGCGCGCCGGCGAGCATGCGCACCAGGCTTTCGATGGCCCTCGCGTGGCCCGTCTTCTTCCTTATGGTCGCCGCCGTACTGGTGCTCGGCGTCCTGGTGGGGTCGCTGCTAGCGCCGCGCTGAGCCCTCGGCGGAGGCACGGTGCGGGATCCGGAGCCGCGCAGGGGCCGACGCGGCCTCAGGTCAGAGCGGTCCCCCGTTCGACCAAGGGCCTGACCTCCCTCGCCAGCCGCTCGAGAGTCTCCATGTCGTATGGAGCAGGCATCTCCACCAGCGCCGTCGTACAGCCGGCCTCCACGTATTCGAGCAACCTCTCGGCGACCTTCTCGGGTGTTGTCAGAAGCGGTCGGGCCGGCTCGATCGTGGCCGCCACCGGAGTCAGGTTCCGGTCCATGGCCCGAGCCCAGACTCGCTTCGCCTCGGACTCGGAGTCGCGGATGACCATCCACAGGTTCACCGAGCTATCGATCTCGGCGGGGTCCCGGCCGGCCTCCGCACAGTGCTCGCGGAGCACGCCGTGGAGTTCCTTGAGCTCGCCCGGCAACCCGAAACCGTTCCACATGTCCGCGTAGCGAGCCACCGTCCGGAGCGTCTTGGTGCGACCGTTGCCGCCGATCATGATGGGCAACCGCTTCTGGACCGGCAGCGGGCTGATCGCCAGGCCGTCGAAAGCGTAGCGGCCCCCCTGAGGGGAAGTGACCTTCTCGCCGGCCATGATCGCCCGCATGGCCCCGACCGACTCATCGAGCCAATCAAGACGCTCGCCCACGCTGCGCCCGAAGTCGATCCCGAACTCCTTGTGCTCCAGCTCGAACCAGGCGCCGCCGATGCCCAGGATCGCCCGTCCACCCGACACGTGATCCAGTGTTGTCGCCATCTTGGCGACGATACCCGGATTGCGGAAGGTGTTGGCACCGACCAGCAGCCCCAGCTTGACCCGGTGAGTGGCCATCGCCCAGGCCGTGATCACCGTCCAGCCCTCGAAGATCGGCTGGTGGGGATCGCCGAAGATGGCCTTGACATGGTCCCATGTCCACAGGTGCTCGTAGCCGAGCCGGTCAACGGCCTGGCCCGCCTCGAGCATCTCCTGCCACGAGGCCGCCTGGCTCCAAAGGTTGATGCTGATCTTGAACTCGCTCATTGCAGCCTCCTGTGTGGCTCACATCGTGCCCGTCGCACCAGGTGCGGGGCGCATCTCGTTGCATGCCGGGACGAGGCCAGGCGGCCGCCGAGACACCCGCGAACACGGGCAAGTCTCGAGAGCGCCGGTCAGCCAAGCGGTTCCAGGGTCCAGGCCCACGAGTATCGTCCCGATCCGACACGATACTCCGGAAGCGTGTCGGGGCCGCAGCTGGCCGTTCCGAGCCCTCTGTGCGCGACATCGAACGAGATGACGGCCTCCGGCCGGGGGGCGAGCTCCGTGGCATGCCTTGCCGCGGCCAGGTCAGCGGCGCGGAAATGGGTCGCCGAGACTTGAAGAGGTCGATCGAAGGCGATGCGGAATCCGCGACCCGCGCCGTCGGACAACTCGAGCCAGCGGACGCCGTTGTGCCCGCCGTTCTCCTGCGGCAGGACGTACGGTACGAACTGGTCCGTGACAGTCGAGCGCCAGCGGCCAACGGAGCCGCTCCGGCGGCGATCCGGATACGTCTCGACAGGTCCCAGGCCGAACCAGCTCACCTGCTCAAGGCCGGCGATGGCCTCCAGCGTGGTTCCGACGCGGGCGAGGTCGGACAGCTCCTCGGGTATCTCAACTGCCTCCGTGACCCGATAGCCGCCGCTCGCCAGTCGCTCGAACCGCTCCTCGTGGCGGACGACGATTCCGCTGGAGGTGGTCTCGTCGGCATCGACGATCGTGACGGAGCCGTCACGGCGGATCGAGCGAACGGTCCGCGTCAGCTGGGCGATGCCCCAGTCGAGCCACTGGCCGGCAAGACCTCCGATCCGATCGTTGTCCGTGGGCGCGCGCCACAGCATCAGGCCCGGTGGCGTGGCCAGCAGCTCGTGGGCAATCCGGCCCGACTCGTCCAGCTCGACGGGCTTGCTCGTGGAGGCGAGGCCGCCCGGGGCAGGCTCTCGGGCCAGGCCGGCGTCGCCTCTGCCCAGGTCGATCTGGGCCCAGCACACCTCGAAACCTGCTGCCGCCCAGGCCTGCGCGGCAGCAGTGCGGAACCGAATGGTCAGCCATCGCTCGCGGCCGTCTGCTGCCGGAGCGACCCAGCCGGGCAGGGTTGCGACCGCAGTGCCGCCGGGGACGGTATCCGGCAGCGGTAGGTCACCGGTGGCCACGACTTCGCCGTCGGCGGTCAGATCCCAGGCAGCCCGGAGCCAGGACAGGTCGGTGAAGTACTGGCGGTTGTGCAACTCAACGGATCCCGTCCCGACGGTTTCTGCGGTGGCCGAGACACGGACGGGGGCCGCGAGCTGGCGGTGCTCGAAGAGAGCGGGCTTGGGCGTGCGATCGGGCCAGACCAGACCATCCAGGCAGAAGTTGCCGTCGTTGGGCGTGTCGCCGAAGTCGCCGCCGTAGGCCCATCGCTTCGTGCCGTCGGCGAGGGTCTGCACGAGGCCGTGGTCCCACCATTCCCACATGAAGCCGCCCTGTAGGCCGTCCGTGGACTCGATCGCGTCCCAGTAGTCGGCGAGGTTTCCGTTGCTGTTGCCCATCGCGTGCGAGTACTCGCACATGATCAGCGGGCGCTGCTGGCGTCCGGATCGCGCGTGAGCCACGATCGCGGAGATCGGTGGACACATCGGGCAGGTGAGATCGGTGACTTTCCGGCCGCCGAACCAGTCCCAGCGTATCGCGCCTTCGTAGTGCAGCGGCCGGCTGGGATCGTAGCCGCGGATGTAGCCGGCCTCGGCGTCGTGGTTGGGGCCGTAACCCGACTCGTTGCCGAGTGACCAGACGATCACTGAAGCGTGGTTCTTGTCCCGGCGGACCATGCGCGCCGCTCTGTCCACCCAGGCATTGAGGTAGCGTGGGTCGCCGCACAACTGGTCGATGAACGCGTGCGTCTCGATATCGGCCTCGGCGATCACGTACATCCCGAGCTCATCGGTGAGATCCAGCAGGACCGGGTCGTTCGGATAGTGCGAGGTCCGGACCGCGTTGAAGCCGAACTGCTTCATGGCCACCAGATCCGCCCTGATCGATTCCGGCGAGATGACGCGGCCGGTGAATTGGTCGAAGTCGTGGCGGTTCACCCCGCGCAAGAGGATCGTGGCGCCGTTGATCAGAAGGTGCACGCCATCGATCTCGACCCTCCGGAAGCCGACGCGGAGATCCGCTTCCTCGACCGCCTCGCCCGCGGGAGAGCGCAGGACCACATGAAGCGGGTACAGCGTGGGCCGCTCTGCCGACCACGCCGACACGCCCGGTAGCTCGGCCCGCAGAATGGCGCGTCGGTCCAGTGGCGGTCGCATCACCGGCGCAAGGCGCTCCCAGTCAGCCAGCTCCCCGCCCGTAAGCCCCACGGACACAAGACGGTTGACCAGCTCGAAGCGCTCGCGGGTCATGGGTTGGGAGTCGGCTCGGTTGACACGCGGCCCGGGGCCCTTGTTGGCCAACGGAACGACGGCCGTTAGCGGCGGCAGCTCGCCCAGACGCGCTTCGACGGTCCAGCCGGGCCCCGACTCGGTGCCGCCGAAGTCCACGTCGGCCAGCAACTCGAACGTCCCCGTCCGAAGGTCGTCGGCAAGGCCGGCGTTCACGCGCAGATCGGCGAAGTGGACCCGAGGCGTCGCGTAGAGGAACACCGAGCGGGTGATTCCGCCGTGCCACCACTGATCCTGATCCTCTACGTACGTCGCGTCGGACCACTTCACGACCCGCAACCGGATCGAGTTGGGACCAGGTTTCACGAGCCCGGTGAGATCGAACTCGGCCGCGAGGTGCGAGTCCTTGCTGACCCCGACCTGCTCCCCGTTGACGGTGGCGATCAGCACGCTCTCGGCGGCGCCGACCTGGAGAACGACGCGGCGGCCGGCGAGCCACCCCTCTGTCAACTCGAAGTCGCGCTCGTAGACGCCGGTGGGGTTCGTCGCCGGCAGGTCCAGCGGCTCCCCGGGGAACGGCATCTGGACGTTGGTGTAGTGCGGCAGGTCGAAGAAGCCCTGCATCGTCCAGCACCCTGGGACGTCGACCTCGCTCCACGCGGCCCCGAGCTCCTCTTCCGGCGTGTGGAGGAGCTGGAACCTCCAGCGACCGTCCAGTGCGACGCGGTCGAGGTGTGGGACGCTGTGCATCGGCAGACGGTTGTCGGCCGTCAGCTCTGGGGCGAGCCACGGGTTCGCGATCATCGGATCCGACCTCCGTCTCGAGCCGGCCCGGCCAGCCGACCGGCAATAGTCATGCCGCGGTCACTCCCGGTTTGCGGTCACTCAGCACCGCCGGGCTCGGAATCAACCGCTTCCAGGACGTACAGCCTGGCGAGGAAATCGCCCACCGGGAACGCCATCCGACGGGCCTCGATGACGAGCCCCGCGGCCATCAGGAGATCGCCTCCAATCAGTCGGCTCGACTGATCCGGAGCGGCCGATGGCGGCCACGCCGAGACGCGATAGAGCGTCGCGGGGTCCAGCCCGCGAAGCCGCAGCCGACGGGGGCCGATGTTGACCCGGTTGAGAACCTCGTAGAAGCCTGCGAGGGCCGCCTTCCGATCGCCTGCCACGACCATCCAGGCCGTCTCGTTGCCATCGCCCTCGAACGGGCTGCGTAGCCGGTGGAAGCGGCCGAATTGGACCAGCTCGCGCCACTGCTTGTAGAAAGCGACCTGCTCGGCGATGGCGGCCCGTTCGTCCTCCGACAGCTTGGTCGGGTCCAGTTCGTAACCGAGATCGCCGAAGAAGGCCACGGCCGCGCGAGTCGCGAGTGGCGTGACGCGGCCGCCCTGATGGTTTGGCACGGCCGACACGTGTGCGCCCATCGAGCTCAGCGGGTAGGCCAGCGAAGTGCCGTACTGGATCTTGAGGCGATCTATCGCGTCCGTGTTGTCGCTGGTCCAGGCCTGCGGGGCGTAGGCCAGCAGACCGGGGTCGAACCTGGCCCCGCCGCCGGCACACGACTCGAAGAGTATCCCGGGGAAGGCCCGGGTGAGCCGATCGTAGAGCGCGTATACGCCAAGGATGTAGCGGTGCAGGAACTCGCCCTGTCGCCACGCCGGCATGGTCGGCGTGAACGGCTCGGTGATGGTGCGGTTCATGTCCCACTTGACGTAGGAGATGGGGGCGCTGCCCAGCACGCCCGACAGCACGCCGAACAGATAATCGACGACCTCCGGCCGGGACATGTCCAGGACGTACTGGTTGCGGTGCTCGGTCAGGGGACGGGACGGGATGCCGACGGCCCAGTCCGCGTGAGCCTCAAAAAGGGCGCTGGCCCGGCTCATCATCTCGGGCTCGATCCAGAGCCCGAAGCGCATTCCAAGGGCCTCCACTTTGCGAGCCAGCGATTCGAGGCCCCCAGGAAGCTTGCGCCGGTTGACCTTCCAGTCGCCGAGCGAAGTCGTGTCGTCGTCCCGCTGCCCGAACCAGCCGTCGTCAAGCACGAACAACTCGATCCCGAGCTCGCGACCCGCGGCTGCGATCTCCAGCAGCCGGGCTTCGTCGAAGTCGAAGTAGGTCGCCTCCCAGTTGTTGATCAGGATCGGCCGGAGTTTGTCCCGCCATGCCCCGCGGGCCAGACGTTCGCGGAAGAGGCTGTGATAGGCGTGGCTCATCTCGTCCAGGCCGGTGGCGGAGTAGACCAGGATCGCCTCCGGCGTGTCGAAAGAAGCACTCGGCTCCAGGACCCACGAGAACCCGTCCGGATTGATGCCCATCCGAACTCGGGTCGTCCCGAAAGGCTCCAGCTCGGCCTCGGCCAGGAAGTTGCCCGAGTAGACGAGAGAGAAGCCCATGACCTCGCCGGTCTCCTCGGTCGCGGCTGGCCGGACCAGGGCCACGAAGGGGTTGTGCTGCGAACTCGAGGCCCCCCTGACGCTCGAGACGGACTGGCGTCCCGGCCGAAGATCGCGCCGGTCGATGTGGCGCTCTCGGGCCCAATCTCCGTTCAAGGTGATCAGTTGCCAGTCCGCGTCCGGAAGATCGATCGATGCGCTCATGGCGGCGCGTACGATCAGTGGTCCTTTGCTCGCGTTGGTGACGCGCGCGCTTCGAACGATGACCGGTCGATCACGGTAGATCGTGTACAGAAGGCGGACTTCGAGATCGGCGACCGAATCGACCAGCAGGATCTCGAGCGTCTCCGCCTCGCCGCCCACTTCCGTGTAGGTTGAGGGCAGGCCAGGGATAGGCGGCTTCCCGGCGACGATCCGATGGCTCCTGTAGCGAAGGTTCAAGACGCCCGAGCCGTCCGCCAGTTCGACGGCCAGGGCGGGGATCCGGTAATCGCCGCTGCCGCCGGTGGGGCACTCGAATGGCACCGGTTCACCCAATCGGTTCGAGTAGCCGAAGAACTCGCCCGGGACCAGGTGCGCGTACGCCTTCCCGGCAGCCAGCGACGGACCGAAGTGGAGATGACCGAGCCAGCCGCTTTCGAGCACGCGGAAGATGTAGCTGATCCGATCGTTCCGGAGGTGAAACTCGCGTGTATCAGAGTTCCACTCGATGGACATCAGATCTCCGGTGGCGGCGAGTCCAACGATTGTCGCGGATCCCGCCCTCGACCTCCCGCCGGGTCAAGACTTGGTCGCGCCGAGCGTCAGGCCGGTGACGAAGAAGCGCTGCAGGATCAGGTATAGCACGATCGTCGGTACCGCCGCCATCACCGACACAGCCGCCAGCTGCGTGGGATTTGTGAAGAACGCGCCCGACAGGTTGTTCAGGGCCGCGGTGATCGGGCGCTTGTCGCCAGACTTGAACAGCAGCAACGCCCAGAAGAAGTCGTTGTAGATCCAGACGCTGAGCAACGTTGCCAGTGCGGCAATGGCCGGAGTGCACAGAGGCAGGACGACGCGGCGGTAGATCGTGAAGATCCCGGCGCCGTCTATCTGGGCCGCCTCGATGAGCTCTTTGGACAAGGTCTTCATGTAGTTGCTCAATACGAACGTGCAGAAGCCGGTCTGGAACGTAGTGTGAATCAGGATCAACCCCGTGAACTGGTCATACATCAATCCGTTGTCGCTGAGCGGAGCCGGCAGAGGCAGATGCAGGTACACCAGGCGGAGCGGCACGATGATGACCTGCGGCGGCAGGAGGTTGCCGGCGGTGAAGATCATCAGGACCAGCAGGTTGAAGCGCCAGCTGAACTTGGAAATAGTGAACGCCAGCATCGAGGAGATCCACAGGGTCAGGATCACCGCCGGGATGGTGATGACCGCCGTGTTCCAGTAGAAGCCCAGCATGTTCTGGGCGTTCCAGACCGAAAAGTAGTTGTCGAGGTTGAGCGTGGCTGGCAGCGAGAACGGCCCGGTTGGGTTGGCCACGATCTCGCCGTAAGGGCGCAGCGACGTGTAGAGCGCGTAGAGCAACGGCCACATAAAGATGAAGGCCAGCACGATCAGGAAGACGTGCAGCCCGGCGCGCTTCAGCCGGCGCCTGGCCCGATTGTGGGTCGTCCCCTGTCCTGCTACCGCCCAGGCGCTCACTGCTCCTCCGATCGCATCACACGCGTCAGATAGAGCACGATGGGAACGAGCGAGATCAGCAACAGCACGACCGCGATGGCCGATCCGAAGCCAATGAGGCTGGCCTCGCTGATGCTGTTGTTGGTGATCAGGGTGGAGAGCAGCTCCAGGCCGTTCTTGCCGTGGTTGATGATGTAGGCGATATCGAATGCCCGCAGGGATTCGATCACCGTCACGACCACGATGACGACGTTGATGGGCGCCATGACCGGGAAGACGACATAGAAGAAGGTCTGGCGCTCGTTCGCCCCATCGATGGCAGCCGCCTCACGCAGCGACGGATCGACGCTCTTCAGGCCCGCCAGGTACAGGATCATGATGTAGCCGATGTGGCGCCAGCTTGCCGCGACGATGACGGCCCAGATATTGATCGACGGGTCGCCGAGCCAGTCCGGAGTGGCGTTTCCCTTCACGAGGCCCGTCGCGGCCAGAACGCTGTCGATGAACCCATTGCCCGCGAGCGGCGAGTACTGGAGCTCCCAGATAAAGCCGACGACGGCGAGGGACAGGACGACGGGCGTGAAGAAGATGGTCTGATAGAGTCCCGACGCCCTCAGCGGTCGATCGAGACAGACGGCCAGCAGGATCCCCATCGGGGTGGCGAAGCAGATGAATGAGAGCAGCCAGAGGATGTTGTGCGAGAGGGCAGGCCAGAACGCCGGGTAGCTTTGGATCAGGTAGGTGTAGTTCTTCAGGCCGACGAAGTTGAGCGGGCCCTGGCCCTGCCAGTCGGTGAAGGAGAGCACGACCGAAACAAGAGCCATGCCCCAGATCAGGACGAAGAAGATGGACAGGGGCACCCCCACCATCAGTGCGAGCAGGACTTTGTCTCGACGCGTGAGGACGCTGTAGTGCCGTCGGCGCCCAGCGGGCGCAACGACTCCTGCCCCGGCTGTGGTCGCCGGGGCAGGAGTCAGAGCCTTGGGCTCTATCTCAGACATTGAACAACACGGACCAGTTACTTGTAACTAAACCGCGAATCTCGTTAGCTTGCTGTTGGCGCGGGCGTCGGCACGGGCGCAACGACGTAGGCCGGGAGGGCATCCCAGAACGCCTGGATCGACGCCTGGAGCGCAGCCAGGTCCTGGGTGGGATTCCCGAGGAAGCTGAGGAGGAAGCTCTGCATGCCGTTCGCGCCGGCGAAGTCGGGCCGGGTGTCGCGGTCCATGAACTGGGTGATCTTCTTGGCGGCGCTGACGATCGAGACTGCCTTCTTCGTCAGGACGTCGTAAGTGCTCGAGTCGGCGTCATTCGCGGTCGGGATGAAGCCATTGTTGGCCTTGTACATCAGGACCTGCGTCGAGCCCTTGGCCCAGAAGTTCATGTAAGCCTTCGCGTTGATGAGGTCGGCCGTGAGGGACGGTGACTTCGCGCTGAGCATCCAGATGTCGATCGGGGCGTCGAGGGCAGCCTCGGCATCGTAGCTGTTGCCGAGGAAGGGGAAGGGGAAGAAGTCGATGTCGGCGACCGCGGTCTTGTCGACCGTGGCGACTTCACCGGTCATGAACAGGCCGAGGAAGAACAGGCCGGCCTTCTTGCTGACCAGCGTGTCGCACGCCTGCTGCCAGGTCAGGCCCGCAAAACCGCTGGTGTAGAACGGGATGAGCTGGGCCCACTGCTGGAAGACGGCCGTAACCTTTGGGTCCGTCCACTTGTTCGCGCCGGTCATGAGGCCGACGTGGAAGTCGTAGCCGTTGAGGCGGAGGTTGAGGATGTCGAACGTGCCCATCGCCGGCCAGCCGTCCTTGTCGGAGAAGGCGATCGGTGTGAGGCCGTCCGTCTGCATCTTCTTGCAGAGGGTGATGAAGTCGGCCCAGGTGGACGGGACCGTGTAACCCTTGTCCGAGAAGAGGCTCTTGCGATAGAAGACGCACCACGGGTAGTAGTCGACCGGAATCCCGTAGATATGGGAGTCGTTGCCGGTGACGGCCGTGGCGAAGGCCGAGGTGAAGTTGCTGGAAACGGCGGACCAGACGTCATCGATGTTCGTGGCCAGGCTCTTGTCCGCGAAGAAGCGCATCCGGAAGCCGGAGAACCAGGTGAAGGCGTCGTCCGGCGTCCCCAGGAGGTAGTTGTTGATCTGATCCTGGAACGTATTGTGGTCGACCGTGTTCATGGTCGGCGTCAGGCCGGTCGCGGCCGCGAACGCGGCGTTGATCGCCGTCATGCCGGTGGCCTCGCTCGGGTCGGAGTGGTTGCTGCCGATCTTGAGCGTGCCGGTTAGATTGCCGCTTACGTTGCCGCTGGGCGCTGCGGCCGTGGCGGCGCTGGACGAGCACGCTGCGAGGACGGCCGGCAGGACAGTCAGGCCGGCAGCCCCCACAAGGCCTTTCTTGAGTACTTCCCGGCGTGAGACCTGGCCGGCGCGGGTGGATTCATCCATTTGAGCGCTCACTCCTCCCTTCACGACCGCATGAAGCGATCGTGGTTCACCAAGAACCAACAGGACGGGTGGATTGTCGGTCGCTGACTCTCCACGTGTCAAGGGGCAAGAACCCATAATGCGTGCGATTGTGGTGGAAAACGTTGACTTGGCCGCCGGACTGCGGCACGATGAATCGCCGTCGGCGCCATGGCGTTGGGCCGGGTTGTCGTGCGCCGGTAGGAGCAGCGGAGAAGGATGGACTCGGAGGCAACTGAGCGAGTGGTTGAGGCGGCAGGCCTGGACACGGCCACTCGGAGGCCGGCTCTAGCTCGTCTGCGCCAGAACCTGATCCTTGAGCGCGTGCGCGAGCAGGGTGGCGTGCGCGTCGCCGATCTCGTTCGCGATCTCGGCGTGTCGGACATGACCATTCGTCGCGACCTCGAGATCCTGAATGGGCGGGGTCTGCTCGAGAAGGTCCATGGCGGGGCCGCCGCGATCGAGGGCAGCCCCCTCTTCGAGCCTGGCTTCAGGGTGAAGTCCAGTTTGATGCAACGCGAGAAGAGTGCCATCGCCGGCTACGCGGCCGGCCTGGTCACGCCCGGCTCGGCCATCGCCATCTCGGCCGGAACGACTACCTGTGCCCTGGCAAGGCTGCTGGTCGACTGCCCCGGCATCACGGTGCTGACCAACTCCGTGCCGGTCGCGGATGTTCTGTATGCGGATGGCCGCCCCGATCAGACGGTCATCTTGAGTGGCGGCGTGCGCACGCCCTCCGACGCGCTCGTCGGACCCTTCGCCGTCGAGGTGATCCGGTCGCTGCACGTCGACACGGTGTATCTCGGCAGCCACGGCCTGGACGCCCGAACGGGCCTCACAACGCCGAACATCCTCGAAGCCGAAACGAACCGTGCGCTGATCGAGGCCGGAAGGCGCCTGGTAGTGCTGGTGGACCACACCAAGTGGGGAACGATCGGTATCAGCGCCGTCGCGCGCCTCGAGGACGCCGACACGGTCATCACGGACACGGGCCTGGATTCGGCCGCGAGGACGCTGATAGCAGCCGCCGTTCGCAACCTCGTCCTTGTCGATCCCGCCACGGGCGACGCCCAGGTCTTTGGGGAAGACTCGGACCAATCGCAGGAGGGGGATCGGTAGTGAACCGACGCGCTGCCGCCCGGGCAATGCTCCAGCCGCACCGCCGCTACAACCCGCTCGTCGACGATTGGCTGCTGGTATCGCCGGAGAGGACGAGCCGCCCGTGGCTCGGCCGGCAGGAAGCGGCACCGCCCGAGGACCTGCCCACCTACGAGCCGTACTGCTACCTGTGCCCGGGCAACGTCAGGGCCAACGGCGAGACCAACCCGATGTACGAATCGACTTTCGTGTTCACGAACGACTTCGCGGCGCTTCGCCCTGATTCTCCGCACCTGTCTATTGACAACGGGCTGCTCAGGGCCGAGAGCGAGCGGGGCGAGTGCCTCGTGATCTGCTTCTCGCCACGGCATGATCTCAGCATCGCCCGAATGAGCGCCGCGCAGGCGCGCCCGGTCGTGGACTTGTGGGCGGACCAGTCGGCGGCCCTGGGTGAGCGGTTCCGCTGGGTGCAGGTCTTCGAGAACCGGGGCGTGGCCATGGGCGCCTCTAACCCGCATCCGCATGGTCAGATCTGGGCGGGCGACGCTGTCCCGCGAGAGGGGGAGAAGGAAGACGCCAGCCAGAAGCGCTACTACGAAGCGAACGGGCGGCCGTTGCTACTGGACTATGCCGCTCAGGAATCCGGCGGCCCGCGCGAGGTCGACGGCGACGACGACTGGCTGGCGGTTGTGCCGTTCTGGGCGGCCTGGCCGTTCGAAACGCTGCTGATCCCGCGGCGTCCGGTAGCCCGCGTGCCCGACCTGGACCAGGCACAGCGCGACTCGCTCGCCGAGCGACTGACCACGCTGCTGCGCGGCTACGACGCCCTCTTCTCGTTGCCGTTCCCGTACTCGATGGGCTGGCACCAGGCACCATTCGACGGAGGCGACAAACCCTACTGGCAGCTACACGCCCACTTCTACCCGCCGCTCCTGCAGGCGACGGTCCGCAAGTTCATGGTGGGCTACGAGTTACTGTCCGAACCGCAGAGAGACGTGACCGCGGAAGACGCCGCGGACCGACTGCGGGCGGCGATACGGAGCGCTAGCCCCAAGGCCGCTGTCCCGAGCGACTGAGGCCCAAGAAGGAGACTGGAAAATGGCTGGACTTACTCCTGCGCACCTGCTGCTGATACTGGTGATTGCCCTGATCGTGATCGGCCCGGGCAAGCTGCCCGAAGTCGGCGCGGCGATAGGCAAGAGCTTCCGCGAGTTCCAAAAGGCGTCCGGTCAGCTCCAGGACTCCATCTCGGTCCAGCCAACCTCCCCGGCTCAGCAGCAGCCCCAACCGACGGCCGCGCCGCAGCCGCCGGCCCAGTCCTACTACGCCGCCCAGCCTGGATCCGCGCAGATGCCGGATCCGGCCCAGCAGCCCTACCCCGGCCAGCAGCCATACCCCGGCCAGCCCTATCCGCAGCAGGGCTACCCGCCGCAGCCACCCGCCTACCCGGCCCAGCAGCCCTACCCCGGCCAGCCCTATCCGCAGCAGGGCTACCCGCTGCAGCCACCCGCGTATCCCGCCCAGCAGTACTGGGCCCCCGGCTACCCGGCAGCGCCCGAGAACTCGGGCGCTGCGCCGGGCGCACCGTCCAAGCCAGATATCCCGTGACACCCCAGCCCATCCCGGCCGCGGGCAGGCCCGCTCCCGACGCCGACCGATCGCCTGCAAGCAGCACGCGCGTCGACTGAGGAAGGCGCTCGAGACCACCCGTTTCCACGTCGGCTTCTGTAGGTGCGCCGGGACTGGGCCGGACTCTTCTCGAGACGGAGCTATACCACATGACCGACTCCCCAACTCCAGACCTGGTGGGGCGCAGCGCAGCCGCCCGGGACGCGGCTCTTCTGGCTCGTCTCGATCCTTCCAGGCCGGCGACGCTCGTGCGGGCGCCGGGCCGCGTCAACCTCATCGGCGAGCACACCGACTACAACCAGGGCTTCGTCCTGCCAGCGGCGATCGACCTCGAGGTCTGGATTGCCGCCGAACCCTGGGATCTGCCCAGGGTCGAGCTGACTTCCCTCGAGCTCGGGGAGACGTGCTCGTTCGAATTCGACAACCTGGGGCTCGCCAGCCGGGAGGCCGCTTCGTGGATCGACTACGTGGCCGGCACGGCATGGGCGATGCGGGAGGCCGGCCTCCCGCTTCGCGGCTTCCGCGGCGTACTGGATTCGACCATCCCAGTCGGCTCTGGATTGAGCTCTTCCGCCGCCCTGGAGATGGCCTCGAGCTGGGCCCTGGCGGAGCCGTCGGCGGAGCGGCCCTCGCCCTCTCGCATGGCCGCCATCGCGCAGCGTGGCGAGAACGCCTACGTGGGAGTCAACTGCGGGATCATGGACCAGTTCGCCAGCGCGGCGGGTGAGGCGGGCCACAGCCTCCTGATCGACTGCCGGGTCAATGAGTTCCGGCCTGCCCCGATCCCATCCGGCCTGTCCATCGTGGTTTGCGACACCGGGTCGCCGCGGCGCCTGAGCAGCTCCGAGTACAACACCCGCCGCTCGGAGTGCGAGGAAGGGGTCGCCGTCATCGCCGAGCGGGAGCAGGGAGTGACGGCCCTCCGGGACGTGGATGCGGCGATGCTCGCCCGGAACCGCAGCCGGCTGAGGGAAGTGGTGGCACGCCGCTGCCAGCACATCGTGGAGGAGGATGCCCGCGTGGCAGCCACGGTGACCGCGATGGCGGCCGGCGATCTGGCCGAGGTCGGGCGGCTCTTCGCGGCTTCTCACGCCTCGCTCCGCGATCTCTACGAAGTCAGCTCGCCGGCCCTGGACGCAATGGTCGAGATCGCCGAGGGCGTACCTGGCGTCGTAGCCAGCCGCATGACCGGGGCCGGTTTCGGCGGCTGCACGGTCAATCTCGTCCGCTACGGCGCGGAACAGGCTCTCCGGGAACGGGTCATGAGCGAGTATCCCGCCCGCATGGGTCTCCAGCCGCGCGTCTGGATCGTGGCGGCCGTGGACGGCGCCGGCCCCATGCCCCCGCCCGCTGCGTAACGCCGCGATGCCCAAGCCGGCGCGACGGTCCGCGACGCCGCACGCGCTCCCGCGGCCGTGTCCACCGGACAGTGTTGCGCCGGAGCGCGTCATACTTCTTCCCGCGCAGGCGCGAGAAGGCCGCCCAGAACATGCGGGCCTCGCGACGGGGCGCCGCTAAATGGGATCGACCATGGAACCGGATATCCGCCTGTCGGAGGTCGCTACGCCCGCGGCCCAGCCAGCGCCCCGCAGGCGCCGCCGGCTCCCCCGGCCGTTTCGCCGGGGCGGCGCCCCTGAGGGATCAGCCAGAGGCGAGATGAGCTGGGTCGGCCATCTCGTCGAGCTCCGCAACCGCGTGTACATCGCGGTCTTCTCGCTTATCCCCGGCACGATCCTGGGCTTCATTTTCTCCGGCCAGATCATCCACTTCCTGCGATCGCCGCTCCCCACCGACGCGCCGCTCCAAGCCCTGGGGCTGACCGACGCCCTGATGATCCAGCTCCAGGTTGCGCTCATCACGGGGGCCATCCTGGCCATGCCGGTGATCCTGTACGAGTTCTGGGCGTACATATCTCCCGGGCTCACCCCCTCCGAGCGATCCGCCGCCCGGCCATGGGTGCCGCTGGCGATGGCCTTCTTCGCCCTCGGAGTCGGCGTGGCCTACTTCATCCTCCCCTACGCCACGGGCTTCCTCTACAACTTCCAGAGCAACGACATCCACATCCTGCTCACCGCCGACGCCTATTTCGGCTTCGTCTCGACGCTCTTCCTGGCCTTTGGCCTTGTGATGGAGTTCCCGATCATCCTCGTCCTTCTCTCGAAGGTGGGGATCGTGTCGTCGCGGGGCCTCAGGAAGTCGCGCCGCCCGGCCATCCTGGCCATCGTGGTCGTCTCCAACCTCATCACGCCCGGGGCCGACTTCGTCAGCCCGATGGTGATGTCGGTAGTCCTCTACGGGCTGTTCGAGGCGTCCATCGTGCTGATTCGCATGGGCGGCAAGTAGGTCGGCGGGCGACAGACAGCGCGGCGTCGGCCACCGGTTCGGGGCGACTCGGATCTCTTCGTGGGGACAGGCGATAGCCCAGCCGCTCCCCGGCCCAAGTTCGGCTCAGAGTCCTTCCGGTCCCGGTCCTTCCGTGGCCTTCCGCTTGCCGCGCTTCGCAACGCTTCGCCGCTCGGAGACGCGCCGCCCTGATCCGGACTTGCCGTCCAGCAGGTCCGCGTAAGGGGCGAGAACCGCATCCCGCGGCCAGATCCCGTCGATGATGCGCATCACGTCGAGGTCGGGGCACGATGTCAGCACAGGGACTTCGTCGACGTCGCGAATGGTGGCCTTGGCCAGTACGTGGGGGAACCGGCCCCACGGGTCGATGCTGTTGGCCAGGTAGCCCTCGACGGCGAGGTCCGCGTACTCGGGGAAGTTCCAGGTCTGCCAGGCAGTCCGAAAGTCTTCGTCGGGGATCTCGAGCCAGGTTCCGAAGTCGACGCGCGAGCCATCGTCCAGCCGGACCTGTAGGACGACCCGCAAGAAGAAGCCGACGTCCATGATCGCCAGGAATGGGTCGTCTCCCCAGGTCTGGAGTAGCTCCGGGTGGATGTCGAAGACGACGTCAGGCTTGGCGAACGTGATGGCGATCGATCGGCTGCCCTCGCTGTCCTGCTCTTCGCCCGGCTGGATGCCGGCCTGCTTCCCGGATCGTGTAACACTCGACCTGGCCATGATCCTCCGACCCCTGCGTCGCTCGATAGCCGGTCCTCAGATTCGAGGAGCCGGCCGGCCCCCATGCCGCTCGAATCGTATCAGGTGCCGTCGGCCGCCGAGACCGGCGCGGACTCGCTGCGCACGCGAAACTCCCTGACCGGGTTGCCGGAGGGGGCGGTCATCCGCCGCCCGCTCGATGCCGGCCTCATCTTTCTGGCGCGGCCGGCGCAAAAGACACAGCCTCGTGGGACGCCTGCTTGCTATGCTGGCCGAGGGCGTGGGCGCCGACAAGCCTCCTCGAATCGCTGGTAGTCGCTGCGCCTGAGTCACTCCGCTGGGCCAGGTCGGATCCCGACGTTCTCTATCCCGAGAGCCGTCCCTTCAATGCTTCACAGGATCCAAGCATGAGCCAACACGACGACATCTCCCGGCGCGACTTCTTGAAGTTGGCAGGCGCAGTGGCGGGAGGGTTGATCCTGGAAGGTTGTCTGCCCCACCTTCCCGCGGGGTCGCCTCTCCTTACCCCACCGGTGTACACCCCACCGGTGTACACCCCACCGGTGTCCCCCTCGCCGGTGTACACGCCGTCGGCGTACGCCTCACCCGTCGCGATGCCCCCCGCCCAGGTGGGCATCGCGCAGGCCAGCTCCTATGACCCCGCTCTCGTGCTCCGCCAAGTCCAGAACCTGTTCGACAGCCTGGGCGGACTGAAGGATGTGGTCAGACCGGGCGACAAGGTTGCCATCAAGGTCAATCTGACCGGAGGAGTGAAGGGCAACATCCCGCCTCCGGGGACGACTGCTCCGGAGAGCTACGTCACCCATCCAGTCGTGGTGCGGGCCATGGGCGAACTGCTGCGCGACTCAGGCGCCAGCAAGATCTACGTCGTTGAGTCGGTTTGGGAGTGGGCCTCCTACGAGTCCTGGGGCTACGTGGACATGGCCAAGAACCTCGGGGCGACGCTTCTCGACCTGAACAGCCCGAGTCCCTACACCGACTATGCCTCACTCCCGGTCGGCAGTGGTTGGTTCATGTACGAGAACTTCAAAGTGAACCACGTGCTCGAAGAGGTGGATACGTTGGTCTCGGTGGCGAAGATGAAGTGCCACTATCTCCCCGGCATCACCCAGTCCATGAAGAACCTCGTCGGGCTGGCACCGTACAAGTTCTACGAGCGCAATGCGGGCGATGGCTATCGCACCGGGTTCCATGGGGCCGACACCGAGACGAAGATGCGACTGCCCAGAGTGGTGCTGGACCTGAACCGAGCGCGGCCGGTCAAGTTGTCACTGATCGACGGGATCAAGACGGTGGAGGGCAGCGAGGGCCCTTGGAATAACGACCTCCACACCATGAGCCCCGGCCTGCTCATCGGGGGCAAGAACCCTGTTGCCACCGACACCATCGCGGTCGCGGCGATGGGGTTCGATCCGAGTGCGGAGTACCCCAATCCACCCTTCCTGCGAGCCGAGAATCACCTCAACATCGCCTACCAGCTTGGGTTGGGCTCCAACCGCCTGAGCGATATCGAGATCCTGGGAACCAAGCTGGACGATGTGAAGATGAAGTTCCAGCCGGCCTGGTGAGCCGTCTCGTGGCCCATTCCGGCGGCCCAGCATCTGGTTCTTGCCCTTCAACGCACCGCGAGCCCTCGGCCCGCCGCCTCCGAGCGGGAGCATCTCAGCCGGCAGAGTGCCTGCTTCCCAAGTGCGGCCCGGCGGAAGATCTCAGAGCATCAGCGCGCCAACCATGACGTGCGCGCCCGGCCTCTCGACGGACGCCGAATCGGGCCGGTAGCGTGGCAGGCTGAATGAGACGCGCACACCCGAGGCGGTTTCGCACTCACCTTCTACAGGTCGCGGTCCGGAACCTGCGGGCCAAGCTCGCAGTCGTCATCCCGGATACGGTCATCGGAACTGTGTACGGCCTCGGCTACCGACTCGTCGAGACCTAGTCGCAGTCCGAGCCGGCGACGTGCGGCGCCAACCTCAAGCGGCTCGAGTTCGATGCCCGGTATCGATCGGTCTGGCGATGGGTGTACCTGGCACAGAGCCCGTGATAATCTCTGCCGCGCAACAGGGCCTGTGCCCGGGGCCTCCCGAGCGGGAGTAACTCAGCTGGCAGAGTGTCTGCTTCCCAAGCAGAATGTCGCGGGTTCGAATCCCGTCTCCCGCTCCAAAACCCAGTTTCACGCTCCGAGAGCCCCTCTAACTGAGGGGCAGCTGTGCGAAGCTGATCTGCGGCGCCAGGGGCTTGGACTTGACTCCAGATGGGGTCCGAACACAATGGCCGGGGCACGGACCATGACAGCGTGCCGGCCACCTGGACCAGCGGAGCGTGCAATGAACTCCGGTTCCGATCTGGCGCTGGTGATAGTCGCCGGGACGTTACTCTCGATACTCGTGACAACTCTGCTCGTCGTGGGCGTGATCGTCTTTGCGCTGCGACGGGCGATCCCTCCCGCCGAGGATCCCGGCATCGCGGAACTCAAGCGTCGGTTGGCTGCCGGTGAGATCTCACCCGCTGAGTACGAGGTTCGCGTGCGAGCGATCGAAAAGGGGGACATGTAACAGCACTTCGGCGGCGGAGCCGCTCTCGTCCCAGTCGTCGTCATGACTCAAGCGGCGGCCCCGAAGGACCACCGCTTGGCGAATTGGTGGACGCTTTCGCGCGGACTGCTACTCCACCGGCGTCACGATCAGCAGAGCAGGCTTGCCGGAAGGCAGTTTCACGGTGGTGTCCACGAGCAAATCCCCAACCGGGCTCAGGAGCCCATCCTGCAGCCACCCAGACGGGCCGGACGACGACTGGAGCTTCCAGGACACGCCGTCGGCGGACGTCAGGACGGATCCGTCCGGTTGTGCCGCCATGAGTTCAGATCCCAGGGGCTCGATGTCATCGACACCCGACGTGAAGCCGGTCGCCGGTGTCACGGTCACCCGGTGCCAGTCCGTCAGGTTGGTAGAGCTCACCGGGCTCTTGCTCAGGCCCAGGATAGGGCGGCCGTCGATAGTGGGGTCATGCATGCCCTCGTAGGCAACTGTGACGTCGCCCAGCGACACGAACCGGGGAAGCAAGAAGCCAGTCAACACCGACCTGGTTTCCCAGGAGGTGCCGTCAGACGACAGCCAGACCCTGGTTGGGATTACCGGCACCTGGCCCGGAATCAACTGCTGGCCGTCCGGGTTCGCCCAGACCGCGTCGATTGCGAGCTTGCCATTCCAGACGAAGGCCTGATACGCATCCCAGTTGGTGGCGTCCGGCAGGTTCCGGCGGGTCCAGAGCGTGCCGTCGGCGGACGTGAAGGCCACGGCGGATTGGCCGGGTGGGTTACCCACCGCCAGGTATCCAGTCGGCGTGACGGTCAAGAACTCGATCTCGTTGACGTTGGGTACGGTGGGCAGCGTCTTCTGCCAGGTGCGACCGTCGCGAGATCCGAATATGCCCTCACTTCCCCACGCCATCAAGCCACCTCGCCCGTCATCGATGAGGCCGGACAAGGGGACGTATCCGCCGAACGCTTCCGGACCGGCCAGCCTGGTCCATTTGTCAGTGGTCAGGTCCAGGGAGTAAACCCCGGCCATCGCAAGCATGACGAGATTGCCGCCAAACCCGGCAACCATGGGTTGGGCCGCGGCGGTGATATTGCCGGTCGTGGTGTCCACGGTGACGCCGTCAGGCATTGGCACCGTCTTCCAGTCGATCTTCGAGATCGAGCTCGGGCGGACCGGCGCCATCGGGCTGGCGAGTACGAGTGACGCAGACGGGCTCGCGGCCGCGTTTGACGCCGACGGGCCCGGCGTGGCGGTGCTCGTCGCGGCGACCGACGAAGAAACGCCGGGCGTGACCGCGCCGAGGGCAGACGGGGACGCGCCCGCACCCGCGGGTGCCAGACGCGGCACGAGGCCCACGACGACCATGACGACCAGGCCGGCCGCCACGAGCGACCCGACGGGCAATGCCGATCGAACTCTCGTCCCTCGGTGGATCGTCTCGCCGGCCCGGATCGCCTCACTCGAAACCGGGACCGCCCCTTCGAGGGCGCCAAGCCGCGCCCGCAGTCGAGATTCGTAGTTGTCAGTCATCAGGGTTCTCCTCCAGGATCGGCTGCAGCCGGTCACGCGCCCGCGAGAGCCAGCTGGCCACGGTCCCGCGAGCCACTCCGAGTGCGCCCGCGACTTCCTCCTGCGTGTAGCCGTCCAGAACGGTCAGAACGAGTGCGGCACGAGTCCGCCGGTCCAGGGTGGCGAGGGCGTGCCAGAGGTCGGGGTCGACCTGGATCGCCCACGTCGCGTCCGTCTCCTTGACGGAGGCGAAGCCCCAGACCTTCCGCCGCCGGCGTTCGTTCAGAGCCAGCCGCAGCCCTACGACGGATAGCCAGCTGGCCACATCCTGGTCCGGCGGCAGAGGCCATCGCTCGGCCGCGCGCACGAATGTCCGTTGTGCGAGGTCCTTGGCCTCCTCCGCATCACCCACGACCAGCGCGAGTCGCCGAACCAACCGAGGTTGGTGAAGCCGAAAGGCCTCGTCGAGCGACGCGGCGCCGGCGCGGATGGCCTCCGCTCCTACCATGCGGTCGCCGTCATGTAGTTGCCTCGTGTAGCGGTAGCGTCCTACACACTGTTAACCCGGCTGGCGCCGCCACTGTTGCACGGGACGGTGACTCGGAGCCCGAGGCCGCGATCTAGCGAGCCGGCCGGCGACGAGCTACGGCCGGAGGAGTCCCGGCCGGCCCGGCGACGGCCGGGGCGGGGACGGCCGGGGCAGCGGCGGCCTGGGCGGCACGTCCCGCTTCGTGGTTGTCGTAGATCCGCTTCGCGATCTCGACCATGGTCAGGTAGGCGGCCACGATCCCCACCAGCAGGAACCAGAAGGCGATCGGAAGAGCTCCGAAGCCCAGCACCGACCCGAGCGGGCTGATCGGCACGACCACCGCCACCACCAGCGCCGCGAAGATGGCCAAGGCCAGCTCGCGGCTGGGCCGGCTCCGCCAGAACGGGCTCATCCGAGTTCGGATCACCAGGACCACCAGGATCTGGGTGAAGAGCGACTCCACGAACCAGCCGGTGTGGAACGCCGCGGCCGAGTTCGGACCCGACCCGAGCAGAAGGAGCAGCAGGCCGAACGTGGCGTAGTCGAAGATCGATGAGATCGGACCGAACAAGATCATGAACCGCTCGATCGAATGGACGTCCCAGCGAGCCGGCACGGCCTCCACGTCCGGATCGACGTGATCGGTCGGGATGGCCGTCTGCGAGGCGTCATAGATCAGGTTGTTGAGCAGTATCTGGCCCGGCGTCATCGGCAGGAAGTTCCTGATCAGCAGCGCCGCGCCGGCCATGCTCAGCATGTTCCCGAAGTTCGAGCTGGTGCCCATGCGGATGTACTTGAGGGTATTCGCGAAGGTCCGCCGGCCCTCGACGACTCCCTGGCTGATCGCCTCCAGGCTCGACTCCAGCAGGATGATGTCGGCCGCGGAGCGGGCGACGTCAGTGGCGTTGTCGACGCTGATGCCGACGTCGGCGACGTGCAGGGCCGGGGCGTCGTTGATGCCGTCGCCCATGTAGCCGACGACGTGCCCGGACTCGTGCACGGCGCGCACGATCTGCAGCTTCTGGTCCGGATCCACGCGGGCGAAGATGGTGGTTCGCCCGATCCGCGCCACCAGGGCCGGGTGGGTCATCTTGCGCATCTGGTCGCCGGTCAGGACCCCGTCCACCTGCAGGCCGACCTGTTCGGCGACGTGCCGCGCCACCAGGTCGTTGTCGCCGGAGATGATCTTGAGGGCGATCCCCTGCCGGGCAAGCTCGGCGATCGTCTTGTCGACACCTGGCTTCGGCGGGTCGCTGAAGAGGATTACGCCTTCGAAGGTGAGATCCTTCTCGAGGCGATCGGCGTCGGCCAGACTGGCAGCCGGCTCCGACGGTTGCGCCGACTTGACATCCGCCGGAGCGAGCGTGCGAGATGCGACCGCGACCAGCCGGAAGCCATCGGCGGACGAGCCGTCCACGAGCTTCTTGAGCCTGGCATGCTCCGCGGCCCGGATCGGCCGTGCAGTGTGATCCTCCCGAACCTTGCTGCAGCGGGCCATGACCGATTCGGGCGCGCCCTTGGTGACCAGCAGCGGCGGCTGGCCCTTCTGCGAGACGACGACGCTGAGCAGCCGGCGGCTGAAGTCGTAGGGCAGCTCGGCGAGCTTCGTGTAGGTCGCCAGGTCCTTCGGCTTGGGCGCCTTCGCCAATATCGCCGTGTCGAGCGGGTTTTCGAAGCTGGTCTGGAAGTGGCTGTTGAGGTAGGCCAGCGTCAGGGATTGCGTGGCCTCGCCGGCGTCGTCCTTGTCGATGCCGACCGCCTTCACCAGCTGGAGCTTGCCCTGCGTGAGCGTGCCGGTCTTGTCGGTGCAGAGGACCGTGACGCTGCCCAGGTTCTGGATCGCCGGCAGCCGCTTGACCAGCACGCCGTGAGCGCTCAGAGCACGGGCACCGCGGGTCAGGTTGAGGGTCACGATCGCCGGCAGCAGCTCGGGCGTCAGACCTACGGCAAGGGCCACCGAGAAGAGGAGGGCGTCCAGGATCGGACGCTGGAGCGCCACGTTGATGGCAAAGACGCCCACGACCAGTACGAGCGTCACTTTGGTGATCAGGAACCCGAAGGCGCGGACACCCTCCTGGAAGTCGGTACGCGGGGCACGCTCGAGCAACCGGCGGGCGATGGCGCCGTAGCTCGTTCGTGCGCCGGTCGCGGTTACGAGGGCCTTGCCGCTGCCGCTGACGACGCTCGTCCCGAAGAAGGCCAGGCCGTCGCGATAGCCCTCCTTGGCGGGATCCAGGTTGCCGTCCTTCGAGACCTTGGCCGAGGCCGCGGACTCGCCGGTGAGCGACGACTCGTCGATGTAGAGGTGGTTCGACTCGAGGATGCGGGCGTCGGCCGGGACGATGTCGCCGGCCCCAAGGAGGATGAGATCGCCGCAGACGAGCTGGACGATCGGCAGCTCCTCCTGCTTGCCGTCGCGAACGACCGTAGCCTTGAGCGCGAGCCGGGCCTGGAGCGCCTCCACCGCCGCCGCGGATCGTGCCTCCTGGACGAAGCCGAGAGCCGCGCTCAACAGCACGATGGTGAGGATGATCGTGGCCTCCACCGGATCGCCGACCACGAAGCTCACGAGGCAGGCCGCAAGGAGGATCAGCACCAGCGGGCTGGTGAACTGCGAAATGAGGATCGCCAGAGGTCCGCGGTGGCCCTCGCGCCCGACGGCATTCGGGCCGTCGGTGTGAAGTTGGCGCGCGGCCTCGGCCGAGGTCAGTCCCGTGGCCGCCGGAGCGGCCTCGGCGCCCGTAGCCGCCGGGACCGCGGTTGAGGCGCCGGAGGCGCCCGACGCCGTCGAATCCTTGGCCGCCGCACCTTTGGCCGCCGCACCTTTGGCCGCCGCACCTTTGGCCGTCGCGGTGGGCTGGGCACCCGAGGCCGCCGCACCTTTGGCCGCCGCGGTGGGCTGGGCGCTCGAGGCCGCCGCACCTTTGGCCGCCGCCGTGGGTGCGGTGGGCTTTCGTTTCGGAGTCGCTCGGGAGGCCATCGCGCCGATGCTAGCGGTTTCGCGGCGAACCCACCGTGACGGTTCGAGTGCTACCTCACTCCACGATCGGTCAATTGACAGCCCGCCCGGTCCCGATGCCAGACCGGCAGCCCTGCCGACGCCATCGACGGACCCCAAACGGTCAGTTTATCCACAGTCGGAGCACATCCTCAGTCACAAACGACATGCGAAGCGGTCCGGTCTTTGACACGCTACTCCTCAGACCCGGGCAGCCCGTGGAGCCAGTCCGTCTTGCCCCGGGAAGAGTTCATACGTCGGAGGAGGTCGCTCATGGCTGCTGCCATCGGGTACGTCCGTGGCATGTTCCAGTGGACCGTCAAGCGCGAAGGGATCATCGCTCCCGACGAGCGGCCGCCGGCCGGACAATCGATAGCGCTGGGTCTGCAGCACATATTCGCCATGTTCGGGGCGACGGTCCTGGCGCCGATCCTCATGGGCTTCGACCCGAACACGGCCATCTTCTTCTCCGGCATCGGCACGATCATCTTCTTTATCTGCGTCCGCGGCCGGGTGCCGAGCTATCTCGGCTCGAGCTTCTCGTTCATCGCCGTGGTCCTCTCCGCGGAGGCGATCGGCGCGGGGCACAACATCCCGGTCGCGCTGGGCGGGATCATCGCCTGCGGGGCGATCTATGCGTTGATCGGCCTGATCGTCATGGCCGTAGGCTACAAGTGGATCGAGTTCATCATGCCGCCTGTCGTCACCGGCACGATCGTGGCGGTCATCGGTCTCAACCTCGCGACGACGGCCATTGGCGATCTCAAGATCAACACGCCCGCGTTCAACAACCCGGACCTCGACACGCTGGGCGTCGTCATCGGCCTGCTGACGGCCCTGGCCGTCGCGGGCGTCGCCGTCTACGCCCCTCGCGTGATTCGACCTCTGCCGATCCTCATCGGCGGAGTCATCGGCTACCTCATCTACTTCGTCCTGGGCAACGTCATGAACCTCGTGCCGGCCTCCGTGCAGGTCAGCTTCGACACGGTCTGGCACAGCAACTGGATCGGTCTGCCCAATTTCACCGCACCACAGTTCGACGGCCACGCGATCACACTCATCGCTCCCGTTGCGATCGTTTTGGTCGCCGAGAACCTCGGCCACGTCAAGGCGGTGGCCGCCATGACGAAGCGGGATCTCGATCCCTACATCGGTCGGGCATTCCTCGGCGACGGCATCGCGACCATGATCTCCGGCTCCGGTGGTGGCCCCGGGGTCACCACCTACGCCGAGAACATCGGCGTCATGGCTGTCACCAAGATCTACTCAAGCCTCGTATTCCTGATCGCTGCCTTCGTAGCTCTGGCCATGGGGTTCTGCCCCAAGTTCGGGGCACTGATCCACACGATCCCGGTTCCGGTTCTCGGCGGCCTCGCGATCGTCCTCTTCGGCCTGATCGCCGCCACGGGCGGACGCATCTGGGTCGAGAACAAAGTCGACTTCTCGCAGAACAAGAACCTGATCACGGCGGCGGCGGCCCTCACGATGGGCGCGGGCAACCTGACGATCACCTGGGGCGATTTCTCCCTCGGCGGCATCGGCACGGCATGCTTCGGCGCGATCATCCTGTACCAGGTTCTCAACGCCTTCGGGCGTGGAGGCAAGGAAGAGGAGCAAGTGGCGGGGGAGCCGGCGCCGATCTCCTGACGTTTACCCTCGCAAATACGAAGCGGGCGGCCGGAAGGCCGCCCGTTCTCTTTGGCGAAAGGCCGGCTACCCGGGGCGACCGGTTCCGAACTGGCGGTCGCCTGCATCGCCCAGGCCCGGCATGATGTAGCCGTGCTCGTTGAGCTGCCGGTCCACGGCGGCGCAGTAGATCTCGACGTCGGGGTGGGCCTTGGTGACCGCGTCCAGTCCTTCCGGAGCCACGATCAGGTTCACCAGCTTGATCCGCGTGGCGCCCCAGCGCTTGAGGACCTCGATGGCGGCCGTGGCGGACCCGCCCGTGGCCAGCATGGGATCGAGGATCAAGCACAGGTCCACGGTGGCTGAGTCGGGCAGCTTGTTGTAGTACTCGACCGGTCGAAGCGTTCGCTCGTCCCGGAAGAGCCCCAGGTGCCAGACCTCCGCCGTGGGCATCAGCTCCAGCATGGCGTCGACCATCCCCAGGCCGGCCCGAAGGATCGGCACGAGGCCGATGCGGACACCAAGCTCGTGGGCATCCGTTCGTTCGAGCGGCGTGTTGACCGGCCGGGGGCGGACCTCGACGTCCGCCAGGGCCTCGTAACCAAGCAGCCACGAGAGCTCGCGGACCACTTCGCGGAATTTCTTTGGCTCGGTGGACTCGTCGCGCAGGATGCGCAGCTTATGGAGGATCGCCGGATGGCGCGAGACGTGGAGCGTGGGCCACGCGGTGTCGCGAACCGGCATTGGAGAGGTGTCCGGCACTGGTTTCTCCTCCGTGGCGCGGGTTCCTGGCTGTTAGGCCCCATCGTACGAGGTGAGAGACCTCGACGCGCGGGCAGGGCTTCAATCGGGGTGTGCGATCGGTTCGGCGGTCCGACGGCGACGCCATGGGAGGCGAGCGCCGATGACTGAGGCCTCCAGGTCGGTGCGGGCCTGATCGGCGACCCGACTCAGGTCTCCCCACGACCGCGCCCCCAGCAGCGGGAGAGTGGCGATCATGATGGAGAGGCCGCCGTACCAGAGGGCGGGGAGGGCCAGCATAGACGACACGGGGACGGTCCAGCGGTGGTTGGTTCGGGCGCCCCAGACAACGAGCACGAGCGCGAAAGGAAGACGGATCACGAACGGAATCGGGACCGCCGCCCAAGTTCCGTTCTTGCCCGCGTTTGCCTGAAGAACTTCGACCCAGCGGCCCCAAGCAGCGGGTTGGATGGCGGCCGAGACGGCAACGACGGCCGCCGTCGCGCCTAGTGCGATCGCCAGAGAGCGCCATTCACGGCGGACCGCGAACCACAGCAGCCCGATCCCCGGCGTGATCTTGGTCAGAAGCACGAACGACCAGGTCGCCGGCCAGCGGAAGCCAAGAACGATGGCCAGGGCCACCAGCATCTCGATGTTGCCGCCCCAGATCTCTATCAGGCCGAAGAAGGCCAGGCCCAGGAAGATGAGCCTCGGGCCGGTGAGGTAGACCATCGCCGCCATGAGGAGCGCCGCCCAGATCGCCATGAAGACCGGCCACGGCAGCAAGCGGATCGGCTGCAGGATCTGCAGGAAGGCGGGCGAGTATGGATAGGCGATCTGATCGGTCCAGTTGGAGTGGAGATACGGATTGGCGAGATCGGGCGCCCAGTAGCAGCGGGCGTCCATGCCGGAGGGCAGAAGGGAAGTCCCCCACGGCTCGGCGAAGTAGACGATTCCAAGCCAGGCGACGGCAAGGGCCACGATGCCCGCCGGGACAAGAACAGGTACGCGCCGTCCCCAGAGCGCGATTGTCCGCCCGCCGGATCCGTCCAGAGAGGTTCTCCTCGCCATGCTGCTCCCGCCTGCCCCGCCGGCATGCTAGCACCGGCAGCCCGCCCCGGACTCCCCTAGACCAGGCTTGCCAGCAGATGCGCTCCCGACTTTGGACCGGTGGCTCGCTCGACCACGGCCGCACGTCCCAGGCGCTCCGCCTCCGAACGGCCGCCGCCCGGGCCGAGCAAGCTGGACCACCCCTCTGCCGCCAGCCGCTCCAGCGTGGCCCCGGCGGCGCGAACTGTCCGCGCAGCCAGGTCCGCAGCGTCTCCGCGGAGCGCTCCGTCGCCGAGCGAAGCCCTCAGCGCCGCCGCAGCCGAGGCTGCGGTGCGCAGGTCGCGGGACGCGGCGGGGACTCCACTCGGGCCGACGTGCCTCACGACCAGTGACGCCGCGGCGCCCGCCATGGCCGTCATCAGCACTGCAACGGCCGTATGGGCCTGTGGCTCCGCGTCTGACTCCGTGACAACGAGGCTGTGTCCAGAGAAGACCAGATGCCGAAGCCAGGCCTGAACGAGAATGGCGCGCGCATCTCCCTCGTCGGCGACCCAGCGCGGCAGGGCGCCGATCAGCAGGCGTTCGGCCGGCAGCCCGTCCACGAGGGCCAGTTCCACGCCAAGCGCCTGCAGGGCCAGGCTGCGGCCCGCCCGCGTCGCCGCATCGGAGGGAAGACCGCTGGCGACGTCCGCCCCAAGGGCCAGCGGCCCGGGTCCCATGACGACGCGGCAGCCCGCCCGGGCCTGTAATCGGTGGGCAAATGCGTGGTCGGCGAGCGCCCGCTCCGGATCCACGTTGTCCTCGACGATCTCACGGATCGGGTCCGCTTCGACCAGGTCTATCCGCTCGAAGGCCGCCACCACCGCCTGCTCCGGCGCTGCGAAAGCGGAGGTGACCGTCATCAAGCTCGCATAGCGGCCACGCTCCGCCGCCGCCTCGTCGGCCGCCGTGCGCAGCGACGTCAGGCCGCGCTGGCTTCCCGCGGGCACCGGGTCCGAGCCAGATCGCGCCGGCCGAGCCGGACGCTCCGCCCGGGCGCGCCAGCGGCGACCACCGGGCCGCGACCCGCGTCTCGTCACCTCGTAGGCGTCCGGGGTATCCAGGCCGACCTGGCGCCGAGCTTCGGCAAATTCCCAGCTCGCCGGGACACGGATCTGGACGACGTCGGCGCCCCCGCTCACGACGGCTCCGATCTCGCCGGCCGCCGATTCCACCTCGGAGGCACGGAGGGCGACCGCCAGCCAGGGCTCGTCGGAGACGCCCAGAACCTCGCGCATCTCCCGAGCGGCCGTGCGGTTGGCATCGAACCGGTGGAAGGCCGAGCCGAGCAGTTGCGAGGCCAGCACTTCCGCGCCCGCCAGCCGGTCGGGCCGATCGAGCAATTCGGCCTCCAGACACAGGTCCACGGCGCCCCGCACGCCCTCGAGGGCCAGCTCGCGGGCCGGCAGGTCGTACTCGAGCATGGCCACGACGAAGGGCAGGATCACTCCCTGAGCAAGCCGGGCGGGATCGGCGCCGCAGTAGCGCTCGGCCAGGGAGGCCGCGAGGGGCCGGCCCTCCAGATCCAGCCCGTCGACGCCGAGCATGCGCAGGACGGCTCGCTCCTGGGCGATCGTCGCCGAACGGCGAGCGGTCTTCGAGAGTCCCGCGGCGATCTCTGCCGCTTGCCGACGAATCGTCTCCACTTCACCCGAGAGAGTCACGCTCACCGTCATCTCGTTCTGGTACCGCACCCGCGGGATAGATAACTGATGCCTCATCTTGCCACGCCCGACGGTCGCCCGGTCTGGCGGGCCCGCACGGCCGAAACATGGAGCGTTGAGAAGGCCGACAGTTCCGGCTCGCCCTGGTCGGCCCCCAGGCGGCGATCATGGTCAGGGGCGCGGTTGCTAAGCCTGCCTTTGCTGGCCGCGCCACGAGACTGTGGCTACCGCTGGCTGCAGACGATCGTGCCGCCACCGGTCGCGCTGTTCGTGCCGTCCGTCGCCGTGACGACTACCGGTAGATCGGTAGTCTCCAGGACACCATCCATGGTCAGGCAGTTCTCCCCGAACGTGACGCTGAACGTCCCGTCCACGAGCGACGTCGGGTTCAGGCCCCAGTTTCCGAGAGGGATCCAGCTGCCGTCGCCGAACGCGTAGGCGATGACGACGATATGCCCGCCGGGCATGAATCCTGTCCCACTGATCGTGTCCGTCAGGGTTCCGGTGTGATTGCCGACACTGAAGAACGCCACCGTGGAGACGATGGTGAAGGTGGCGCTCACGGCCGAGGCCAGCGACCCATCTGTCGCGGTCAGGGTATAGGTACCGGCCCTCATGATCGTGCAGCCGCTGAACGTCGCAACGCCATTCACCGCAGCCTTCGGGTTCGCAGCGCAACCGCTCAGCGTCGCCGCTCCACCCGTGACGCTGATCGTCACGTTGCTCGAATCGGTCGACACCGCGTTGCCGTACTGGTCCTGCACGGTGACCTGTGGCTGCGGTGCAAGCGCCGCACCCGCGCCCGTGTTCCCCGGCGACTGGTTGAACGAGAGCTTGTTCGCATCCGCCGCGGAGATCGTGAAGGAGCCGCTCTCGGCCGCGGTCAGCGACCCATCCGTCGCGGTCACGGTGTAGGTACCGGCCTTGGTGATGGTGCAATCGCTGAACGTCGCGACACCGCTGATCGCGGCCTTGGGGTTAGCAGCGCAACCGCTCAGCGTCGCCGTCCCACCCGTGACCGCGATCGTCACGTTGCTCGAATCCGTGGTCACGGTGTTGCCGTACTGATCCTGCACCGTCACCTGCGGCTGCGGTGCGAACGCCACGCCCGCGACCGCGCTCCCCGGCGACTGCGTGAAGGCGAGCCTCTTCGCGGCCGCCGGCATGATGTCGAACGCGGTGCCGTCCGCCGCCGCAAGGCTCCCGTCCGTCGCGTGTAGCTGATAGCCGGTCCCGGCCGTCGTGATCGCGCAGCCGCTGAACGTGATTACTCCGCTCGACTCGCTCTGCGAGCAGCCGGTCAAGGAACCGGGACCGCCGCTCGTCGGCGTCCCCGCCTTGATCGTCAGCGTCACCGTCGAAGCGTCACCCGTTACCGTGTTGCCGTACTGGTCCTGCACCGTGACCTGCGGCTGCGGTGTAAAGGCCGCACCCGCAACCGTATTCCCCGGCGACTGGTTGAACGAGAGCTTGTTCGCGGCCGCCGCGGAGATCGTGAACGAGCCGCTCACGGCCGAGGTCAGCGACCCGTCCGTCGCGGTCAGGGTGTAGGTACCGGCCGTCGTGATCGCGCAGCCGCTGAACGTCGCAACGCCATTCACCGCAGCCTTCGGGTTCGCAGTACAAGTCACGGGTACCGCTCCGCCGGTGACCGTGATCGTCACGCTGCTCGTATCGGTCGTAACCGTGTTGCCGTACTGATCCTGCACCGTCACCTGCGGCTGCGGTGCGAACGCCACGCCCGCGACCGCGTTCCCCGGCGACTGCGTGAAGGCGAGCTTGCTGGCCGGCCCTGGCGGGCCCCCGGCCGGGTTTGGCCTCAGGCTGCACAGGAGGATGCCGGTGCCGGTCGCAGTGTGGACGCCGTCCGTGGCGTTGACGGTTACGGTCTGGTCCGTCGTCTGGTAAACGTTGTATCCGTCGACGCAGTTCTCCAGGCCGTTCCAGGAGAAGTTGCCGGACCCGTCGGCAGGTGTGAGGGCGCTATAGGTGTAGCCGCTCCACGCGTAGGACCAGCTTATGGTGACGGAGCCGGTGAACCCCGACCCGTTCACAAAGGTCGGCAGCCAGTTGTTGGAGCCGAGCGCCGGACCACTGGAGAACGCCACGGTGGGGACGCTCACGATTGTGACCGTCGCCGGTGAGCTACTTGCCGTCCAGGAGCGGTAGACGACCGTTACCGTGTAGCTGTGGGCACCGAGGCCCAGCCCGCTGTCGGTGCACGTGAGAACTGAGGTCGGCGCCCCCTGGGTCGGGCAGTTGCCGGCAGGGCTCCCGCTATCCCTCAGCACGTAGTAGGAAACGGAACCCGATCCCGGCGGCGTGACGGCCGTCCAGGCCAGGGTCGCCGTTCCGGAGCCGGGAGTGGCGCTGCTGATCGTGGGAGCATCGAGCGTCCCGACAGGGCCGCTGCCGTTGCCCGTACCACCCGCTGTCCAGTAGGCATCAGCGATCCCGGTCATCGCGAGCGCCATAGCCAGGCCGCCCAGCACGGAGAGCCACCCGTGCTTCCCGAACAATCGCCGGCGCTTCCCGGGGGCGGCCGCCGCGTTCACGAACGGGCGCTCCCGCCGTAGGTGAGGGTGAAGCTCTTGTTCTTGCAGACGTCCTGGTTCACGCCTGGGAGGTTGACAAGCATGATCTGCGGCGCGCGCGGCGCACTCGTCAGGGTCACACTGCCCCCGGCGGGGACGGCGATCGGGTCGGCGCTGGATGCGTTCGACTGGGTGAGCTGGATGTTGCTCGCAGTGATGCAACCGGGCGGCGTGCTGTCCGGGGCGATGGTCACAGTCAACGAGGTGACGTAGATCGGGACCTCGTTCGGGTTCGTCAGCGTGAGCTGGATCGCTGTCGCCACGCCTGGCGTGAGGCCTCCCACACCGCCTGTGATCCTGAAGTTGGCACCGCCGACTTGAGCCCCGCCCCCTCCGCTGCCGACCGCGGATGCAATCGGGGTCGGAGTCGGGGTCGGAGTCGGGGTCGGAGTCGGGGTCGGAGTCGGGAACGGGGTCGCCTCGACGCCGCCGACAGCCTGGGTGTTGGTGGCAGAAGGCGTCGACGAAGCGCCTGCCAGGACCGCCGGCGTGCTTTGCGAGCAGGCTGTGGGCGCGCCGCCGCCGCCGCCGCGAAGCAAGTCAACCGCGAGCCCCCCAAGGGCAAACGGAATGAGAAGCAGGAGAAGGAACAGCAGCCTGCGGCGCCGCTCGTCCTTTCGGGGAGCCTCTCTGGATCGCTCTCCTATCACCTGACCAAGTCCTCTCGATGCTCCCCCGACCGACTGTCTGTGAGGGATGGGGAAGCAGGGGCGGCCCGGTTCTAGGCCGCCCCTCTACGCGGTGTCGTTACGAGATCGTGTAGGTGAGGGTGACCGTCGCGCTCTGGCAAACGTTCTGGTTCTTGTTCGGATCGTCGAAGAACTTGATCGTAGGAGGGACAAACCCATTTGCTGTGCTGAGGACAAGACTGCCCCCTGCTGCGATGTCCTTGCCGACAGCCACCGTACCGCCGGTCAAGGTGAAATCGCTGGCGCTGCAGCCGGGGTTGCCGGTCGTGACGGCGACGACCACCTGCGTGGCGTAGGCCGCTTGAGTAGCCGAGGTGTTGCTGACGGTGATGACGACGGTCTGGGCTACGTCACCGGGGTACATCGGATCGAGCGCGGGCGAAGTGGCGGTCAGGATGTTGGCCGCGCCGGCGGTGGTGCTGCCGGTTCCGGAACCCGAGCCGTTGCTTGTCCAGTACGCATAAGCGATGCCGCTGACCGCGATGACCGCCACGAGGGCGATTGCCGCGGGAATTACCTTCCGCCTCTTCATTGTCTCTCTCCTTCGTATAGAAGCTGTCCGATGAGTCCGTTTCGCCGGCAGATCGATCTCCCTGTGTGCCGGGCCGGCAACTCCGGGCGCCAGGGCAGCGAGTTCCTTGCCGCGGTGCCAGGAGGCACCGCGTCTCGAAGACTCCCCCGTCGCGGTGAGTACATCAAACGCCCGGTTTCCGTAGACGACAACGGGACCTCCTGATTGGCGTTCTTGGTACTTTGGTCGCCCGAAACGGGCACCTGAGCACAAAGCCGTTGCAGGCCGGCACCTGAGCTGGTGCTGCCGCGCAGCATCCAAGCGACTGGTTGAGGCGGCAGCAAGTACGCCGGACGAGTGGGCTATCGGGCTCCGCTCGAAGGTCAGCCCGACCGCACCCACCCCCCGCGCGGCGACTAGTCCTCTGCAGCCCGGTGATATACCCCTGCGACCCTGACCATTACCGCCTCGGCCAGGAGGGCCGCCAGGGCGGCGGCGCAGTCGGGAGCAGCCGGATCGGAGTCCATGTCGGCCCAGAAGACGTACTCCCAGCGAACGCCCCGGCTCGGCCGCGATTCAAGGCGCGAGAGATTGATGTTCCGCCCGGCGAAGCAGCCCAGGCAGCGATACAGGCTGCCGGGGACGTTGCGAACGGCCCACACCAGGGTCGTCTTCAACGGGCCGGCCTGGGTTGCCGGAGTGAACCACGTTGGTGGGAGCTGCTCGCGAGCGAGGACGGCGAAGCGGGTCCGGTTGGCGGTACCAGTCTGGATGTCGGCGGCGAGGACCTCCAGGCCGTACAGTGGAGCGACCCGGGCCGAAGCAATCGCCGCCGCGCCGAGCTCTTGCTTGTCGGCGATGGACTTGGCCGCGCCCGCCGTGTTGTAGCTGGTCAGCACGGACCACGGCCGCGACCTCAAGAATTCGTCCGCCTGGTCCAGTGCCTGAGCGATGCTGTAGACACGCTCTATCTGCTCCAGGGTCTGGCCGGGAAGCGCCAGCAGCGCGAGGTTTACGGGAACCGAGACCTCGGCCACGATCCGCACTTCGTCGAACTTGAAGAGAAGGTCGTAGACCTCTCGGACGCTGCCTCCCGACGACCTCTCGATGGGTACGACGCCGGCCTCCACCCTCCCGTCCTGGATCGCCTCGAAGACCGCTCGCCATGTCGGCAGAGCCACCGCCTCGGGCGCCACGAAGGCGGACAGGACCCCCTCTTCGCTGAAGGCTCCGGGCTCGCCCTGGAAGGCGACGCGAGGCGAGACGGCATCGCCGGGACCGCTTGCCCCGATGCCGGAGGAACCGCCGGATGTGGGCGCTGCCATCTGACCTCCGCGGGCTATTCGGAGCGCCTGGTACGGGAGGCCGAGGCCGCTCCGTTGCCGGGCTGGGCCACGGTCGTGAAGTGGCGCTCGTCGCGTCGCCGCACCTTCGCGCCCGATTTCCAGATCGCGTACTCGAGCGAGTCGCACAAGGCCTGGCAAGAGGCGGCGATTATGTTGGTACCGCTACCCATCGTCGACCACTCCAGGGCTCCGTTCGACGAGTCGATGATGACGCGCGTCTGGGCGCCCGTGGCCTCCTCGCTGTCGAGGATGCGAACCTTGTAGTCGACCAAGTGGACCGCGTCCAGCTGAGGGTAGAACGCGCCAAGGGCTTTGCGCAGCGCAGAGTCCAGGGCGTTGACCGGGCCATTGCCGTCCGCCGCGGTATGCAGGACCTCGCCGGCGACCTCCACCTTGACCGTGGCCTCCGCCAGGAGCTCGGCGCCGCCCCGCTGCTCCACCAGAACGGTGAAGTCGCACAGCTCGAAGGGTCGCAGATAGCCGGCCTTGTGGCGCTTCACGAGCAGCTCGAAGGAGGCTTCCGCGCCTTCGAACGCGAGCCCATCCGCCTCCAGCTGCTTGATGATCTGGCTGAGCGCCTTGGAATCGACCCCGTCCAGCTGCTGACCGAGCTGCTCCGCCCGCAACTGGGTGTTGGCCTTGCCGCCCAGCTCGCTCACGACCAGGCGCATGACGTTTCCGACCACCCCCGGATCCACGTGCTGGTAGGCGCCGCTGGCGCGGGCCGTGGCGGCGCCGTGAACGCCGCCCTTGTGGGCGAACGCGGACCGTCCGACGTAGGGCTGGTGGTCGTCCGGGGTGATGTTCACGATCTCCGCCACGTAGCGCGCCAGGTCCGTGAGATCGCGAAGACGCCCGGAAGGCACAGGCTCGTACTTTGTCTTGAGCTCCAGATCGGCCATGATGCTCACGAGGTTGGCGTTGCCACAACGCTCGCCGTAGCCGTTGATCGTGCCCTGGACGTGGCGGCATCCCGCGTTGACCGCGGCCAGGGAGTTGGCCACCGCCAGCTCCGAGTCGTTGTGGCAATGAATCCCCCACACCACCTCGGGGCCGCCGTCGGCGGCGAGCGCGTCCATCGTGGCGCGGACGATCGCAGTGACTTCGTCGGGAAGCGCCCCGCCGTTGGTCTCGCACAGGACGAGAGTCCGTGCGCCCGCGCCGCGGGCGGCCCGCAGAGTGGCCAGAGCGTAGGCCGGATCGTCTTTGTAGCCGTCGAAGTAGTGCTCGGCGTCGTAGATCGTTTCGCGTCCGGCAGCGACCGGATAGGCGACCGAATCGGCCACCATGGCCAGGTTCTCATCGGGCGTGGCGCCCAGGACCTCGCGCACGTGGAGCAACCAGCTCTTGCCGAAGATGCACACGGCCGGCGTTTCGGCGCCCACGATCGCCACCAGATTGGGGTCGGTTTCGGCGCGGTTGTTGCGATGGCGAGTCGAGCCGAAGGCGACCAGCTTCGCGTTCTTCCAGGGGATCGACCTGGCGGCCGCGAAGAAGTCGGCGTCCTTGGGGTTCGAACCGGGCCACCCGCCCTCGACGTAGGTCAGCCCGAATTCGTCCAGGCGGCGGGCGATCTTGATCTTGTCGGCGAGCGAAAGGACCAGTCCTTCGCGCTGCGTGCCGTCGCGCAGCGTCGTGTCGTAGAGGATGACTCGCTCGCTCATGGTTGAGCTCCAGCTGCGGCGGCGCCGGCCTTCGCCCCGGCGTTCGCACCGGCCTCGAGGGCCGCCGCGACCGCGTCGGCCATGGCCTGGGTGCCGACCTTCCGTTGGCCCGGCTGCTCGCCGGTTGCGGCGACCAGGTCGGGGGTTCGATAGCCCTGGGCGAGGGCATCGGCGACGGCCCTCTCGATCGCCTCGGCCGCGGCCGGCTGGCCCAGCGACCAGCGCAGCATCATCGCCCCAGAGAGGATCGTCGCCAGCGGATTGGCGACGTCCTGGCCGGCGATGTCGGGAGCGGAACCGTGGATCGGCTCGTACAGGCCGTGGACTCCGTGGGCGGTCCGCTTCTCGCCGATGGACGCGGACGGCAGCATCCCGAGCGACCCGGCCAGCACGCTGGCCTCGTCGGAGAGGATGTCGCCGAACAGGTTCTCCATGACCATCACATCGAACTGGGCGGGGCGGGTGACGAGCGACATCGCACAGGCGTCCACCAGCCGATGCTCCAGTTCAACATCGGGGTACTCGGGCTTGACCTCCTCGACGATCGTCCGCCACAGCCGGCTCGATTCGAGGACGTTGGCCTTGTCGACGCTGGTCAGCTTCTTTCGCCGGCTACGCGCCAGCTCGAAGCCGAGCTTCACCACGCGACGGATCTCATGCTCGGTGTAGGTGAGCGTGTCGACGACCTCGCGCCCGGCAGGCGTGACCCGCGTCTCCGACGGCTTGCCGAAGTACAGGCCACCGGTCAGCTCCCGCACGATAAGCAGATCCACGTCCCTGACCAGCGACTCGCGAACGGGCGAACTGGCCGCAAGGATGGGCTGGACCTTGACCGGCCGAAGGTTCGCGTACAGACAGAGGTCCTTGCGGAGCCTCAGGAGCGCCTGTTCGGGCCGAACTTTCGACTTGGGGTCGCTGAACCGCGGATCCCCGATAGCGCCGAAATAGACGGCGTCGGCGGCTGCGCACGCGTCGACGTCTTCGTCTCGGACGCCGACGCCGTACGCGTCGATCGCGACGCCGCCGACGAGCACTTCGGTCCACTCGATGCCGAAGCCGAAGAGTCGACCGGCGGCCTCGAGGACGCGCCGGCCGCCGGCGATCACCTCGGGGCCGATCCCGTCGCCGGGAACGACCACGAGCCGGTATCTGGGCAGTGGCGTACCCACAGCCGCTCCCGGGGTTACACCCCGGCTGGGTACATAGCCGGGTACGTTCTCGCTCATGCCCACCCTCCGAGGTTCGCCTTGAACTACTCGGCCGCCGCTTGCGGCTGCCCGTCGACGACTTCCACGGGATTGAGGAACGGCATGGCCTTGCGCAGCCTAGCGCCGACCTGTTCGACCTGGTGGTCGCGGCCGGCTTCGCGCATCTTCTTGAACTCGGGCAAGCCGGCCTCGTTCTCCGCGATCCAGCGGGCGGCGAAGCTGCCGTCCTGGATCTCGCCCAGGACCTTCTTCATCTCGGCGCGTACGCGAGCGTCGATGATCCGCGGTCCGGAGACATAGTCGCCGTACTCGGCCGTGTCGCTGACCGAGAACCGCATGAAGTTCATGCCGCCGCGGTACATCAGGTCCACGATCAGCTTGAGCTCGTGCATGACCTCGAAGTAGGCCAGCTCCGGCTGATAGCCGGCCTCAACGAGGGTCTCGAATCCATTGCGGATCAGGCTGGTGACGCCGCCGCAGAGCACGACTTGCTCACCGAAAAGATCGGTCTCGGTCTCTTCCTTGAAGGTGGTCTCGAGGACGCCGGCGCGCGTGGCGCCGATGCCCCGCGCGTACGCGAGAGTGCGGGCACGAGCAGTGCCGGTCGCGTCCTTCTCGACGGCGAAGAGCGCGGGCACTCCCCCACCCTGTTCGAAGACGGAGCGGACGAGGTGGCCCGGACCCTTGGGGGCGACCATGCCCACGTCTATCCCCTCGCCCGGGCGGATGCGGTCGAACCGGATGTTGAAGCCGTGGGCGAACATGAGGAGCTGGCCGGCGTGCATGTTCGGCTCGATCGAGGTCTCGAACACCTTCTTCTGGATGGTGTCCGGGACCAGGATCATGATCACGTCGGCGGCCTTCACCGCATCGGCGATCTCGGCCGTCTTGAGACCCGCTGCGGCCGCGATTGCGCGGGCCTTCGGGTTGGCCTCCACGACGGTGACGTCGTAGCCCGAGTCGTGCAGGTTCTGGGCATGGGCATGGCCCTGGCTGCCGTAGCCGATGATGACGATCTTCTGACCGACAAGCGCCTTGGGGTCGGCGTCGGCGTCGTAGTACATACGTGCGGTCATCGCTTTACTGCCTCCTCGATGGACCCGGCACCCCGGGACATGACGACGGTACCGGAGCGGACGAGCTCCTTTATGCCGAAACCGCGCAGGAGGCCTATCAGAGCGTCCACCTCTGCCTCCGTGCCGGTCGCCTCGACGATGAGCGACTCGGCCGCGAGATCCACGACCTTGGCCTTGTACATCTCGGCGAGGGTCAGCACCTCGCCCCGATTGCGATCGTCGGCCCGGACCTTGATGAGCGCGATCTCGTGCTCCACGGTCGGGTCGCTGGTGACGTCCTGGACCTTGAGGACATCGATGAGCCGGTAGAGCTGCTTTGCCGCTTGTTCGACGGCCACGTCGTCTCCGCGCAGGGTCAGCGTCATGCGGCTGACTTCCGGCAGGTCCGTGTGGCTGACGGCAAGGGTCTCGATGTTGAAGCTGCGGGCTCGCATCAGGCTGGCCACGCGGTTGAGGACGCCGGGCTTGTTGAGGACTATCGCCACCAGCACGTGGCGATGCACCTCACCGTGGCCGGGCATCGTCCGGGCCGGCGGCGCGGTGTGAGCCGGCGCCGGCGACGGCGACGGCGACGGCGCCGAATTGGGGGCCTGGTTTGTTGGCATCTGTCCGTTGGGGCTCATTGCTTGGGCTCCTCGAACTGCTCCTCGATCAGGTCCGACAAGCCTTTGCCGGCCGGCATCATGGGGAAGACGTTCTGCTGCTCGGCGATCTCGAAGTGGACCAGGGCGGGGCCGTCTACGGCTCTGGCGGCGGCGATAGCGCTATCCACTTCCTCGGGCGTGGAGGCCCGGAAACCGGCCACGCCGTAGGCCTCGGCCAGTTTGACCCAGTCCGGGCCGAGCAGATGCGAGGAATGGTAGTTGCCCGCGTAGACGAGTTCCTGCCATTGGCGGACCATGCCCAGCTTGTGATTGTCCAGCAGGGCGATCTTGACCGGGACGTGGTCCTGGACGAGCGTCATGAGTTCCTGGACCGTCATCTGCAGGCCGCCGTCACCGACGATCGCCCAGGTCTCCTTGTCCGGCCGGCCGATGGCGGCGCCCATCGCGGCAGGCAGGCCGAAGCCCATCGTCCCCAGGCCTCCGGAGCTGATGTGGCTGTTGGGGCGGCGGAAGCCGGCGTATCGGGCGGTCCACATCTGGTTCTGGCCGACGTCGGCGACCATCGTGGCATCGTGGTTGGAGGCCTCGCCGATCTTGCAGACGACGAAATCGGCCGAGAGCTGGCCGTCGCGCCAGGCTCCAGAGCCATGCCACGGCGTCTTCTCGGACTCGGCCCGCCACTCCGCCATCTCCGCGAGGTAGGCGGCCCGAAGCTCCGGATCGACCTGCACGACCTGCGGCAGGAGCGCCGCCAGAACGCGCTTCACATCGCCCACGATCGGGATCTCCACGGCCACGTTCTTGCCGATCTCGGCCGGGTCGATGTCGACGTGGACGATTCGCGCGTACGGCGCGAAGGTGGGCACGTGACCGGTCACGCGATCGTCGAAGCGCATGCCCAGCGCGATCAGGAGGTCGGCCGACTGGATCGCCTTGTTGGCGTGCTTCCAGCCGTGCATACCCACGAAACCGAAGCTCAACGGGTGTGTCTCGTCTATGGCGCTCACGCCGAGCAGCGTATGAACGACGGGGATCTGAGCCTTCTCGGCCAGTTCGCGCAGTTCGTTCGTGGCGTTGGAGATCAGGACTCCGTGGCCGGCCAGGATGACCGGTCGCTGGGCCCGGGCGATCTCCTGGGCGAAGAGCCTGATCTGGCGCGGATGGCCCTCGAAAGTCGGCTTGAAGCCGGGCAGATCGACAGTCTCCGGATGCTCGGCCGTGCAGGCACCCATCAGGGCGTCCTTCGTGAGGTCGATGTGGACCGGACCGGGGCGTCCCGTTCGGGCGATGTGGAAAGCCTCGGCGAAGATTCGCGGGATGTCGTTCGCTTCGCGGACCAGGTAGTTGTGCTTGGTGCACGGCAGCGTGATGCCGGTGATGTCGATCTCCTGGAAGGCGTCCTTGCCGAGTAGAGACCCGACGACGTTACCGGTGATGGCGACGATCGGGACGGAGTCCAGCATGGCGTTGCCTATCCCGGTGACGAGATTCGTTGCCCCCGGGCCGGAAGTGCCAAGGCACACCCCCACCTTGCCGGTGGCACGGGCGTAGCCGTCGGCCGCGTGGGCGCCGCCCTGTTCGTGGCGGACCAGGACGTGCCGCAGTTCCGGGTAATCGCCGAGGACGTCGTAGAAGGGCAGGACGACGCCGCCCGGATATCCGAAGAAGACCTCCACTCCCTCGCGGAGCAGCGCTTCGCAGACCGCGTCCGCTCCGATTCGAGGACGCTTCAGGCCGCGTTCGGCCAGGGACTTGATCCGGTTGCGGAGGTTGTCCGTGAGCATCTCGCGACGGCCGGCCTCGATGGCCGCCGCCCGCTCGGAGCCGGCGCCCGGGGTGTGGTTGATGCGCTCGCGCCGCCGGTCGGCGTCGGCGGCACCGGCAGACGCGGGCGTCTCCGCCGTGGTCGCGGTCGACGAACCACCATCACGCGCAATGGTGCGTGCGTCGCCCTCTTTCGTGCCCATCGCTGCGTCCCTTCCTGTCCTGTCACTCCGATCGCCTGCGTCCGGCCGGTCGATCGGCGGTATGTCTGGCCATCAAAAAACCCTCGCCGCACCGGCGAGGGTTCTGGTCGATCGGGCTTGCGTCTCTAGCGCTCGTCCCTTCGTCCATCCTCCCGCCGGGAGCCGGTAATGAGTACGAATACGCGCTCAATGCCAAGCTCGATAGAGCGAAGTAGACCGAGAAGGGAGACATCGACCAGCCCGAGGTCCTCGACCGGCACCTGGACACGACGACCATCCGCCCTGACGGCGATGGCGACGTGGCGGCGATGCAGACCGGTGAACAGGCCCAACCTGGTTCTCCGTAGCTAACGCACGCGGGTTCATAGTCCCGCGATGCTCGGCGAGTGTAGCAGGCGCGGTCAAGCCGTGCGCCATGTTCCATTCCGGCACTGTGACGGGCAGGACCCTAGGACGATAGTACCGGAGATATTGGCAGGCGGGGGGTCGGAAACTTGAGGCAGAGAAGCTTGGTCGCCCAGGAGTCCAGCGGAGCAGGTCTCCAAAAGAGCCCGTGAGCTCGGATACACGGACCGGGGACTGGCTCGGCGAGCGCTGACTGGCTGACCAGAATGACACCGGCCAACATCCGCCTGGTGGCCGCTCGGGCCCGAATCGGACCAGGTTCGGAGAGGAAGATCGTTCATGTGGAGCAAGTTGACGGCGAGGTCCGCTGGGGCGTCCCTGGGAACGCTCACAGGGCACACCCATTGGGTGCACGACCTCGCTTTCAGCCCAGACGGTAAGCTCCTGGCCTCGGCAAGTGCCGACAACACCGTCCGGCTGTGGGACCCGGCTACCGGTTCCTGCCTGGCCACTCTCGAGGGGCATGGCGACACAGTACTGGCCGTCGCTTTCAGTCCCGACGGCAAGCTCCTCGCCTCCACGGGATGGGACCAGACCATCAGGCTGTGGGACCCGGCATCCTGCGGCCTAGTGAGAACGCTCGAGGGGCATAGCGGTTGGGTGCTCGGCCTCACGTTCAGCCCTGGAGAGAGGCTCCTGGCTTCGGCCAGTGCCGACAAGAGCATCAAGCTCTGGGATCCGTTTTCCGGGCGCTGTCTCCGGACGCTCGAAGGGCACAGCGATGAGGTATCCGGCGTGGCCTTCACCCCAGACGGGAAGTCGCTCGCCTCCGCGAGTGCCGACCGAAGGGTCAAGATCTGGGATCCGTCTTCCGGCACCTGCGTGCGGTCCCTCGAAGGGCACCGGAACGGGGTGAATGACGTCTCCTTCAGCTCGGACGGCAGGTTCCTCGCCTCCGCGAGCCAGGACCACAGCATCCGGATCTGGGATCCGGGAGCCCGCTGGTCGGCCCGGAAGATCGAGGGGCACGCCGGTCCCGTGGCCTCCGTCGCCTTCAGCCCCGTTCGCAGACTCCTCGTCTCGGGAAGCGGCGACCACAGTGTCCGGCTCTGGGATCCGTCCTCCGGTCATGGCCAGCGACCGCTCGAGGGCCACAGCCTGGGTGTGTGGGCGGTCGCGATCAGTCCGGACGGCCGGACCCTGGCGTCCGCGAGTGCCGACAAGACGGTCCGGCTCTGGAGCCTGGACGGCTAGCCTCCGCAACACACCTGCCGTGGACGGCGATGGGGAGTCTGGCTACGCGGCGGAGTCCCGCCCACCCGGGTCGCTCGTGCGCCGATGCCACGGCCACCATGCCCACTCCCCAAGGAATGCGGTGATGGCCGGGACCAGCAAGCTTCGAACGATGAACGTGTCGATCAGGACGCCCAGCGCCACAGCCAGACCCACCTGGAAGAGCAGCTGAAGGGGCGAGCTCACGAGCGCGCCGAAGGTCCCGGCGAGGATCAGGCCCGCGGACGTGATGACCGTTCCGGTCCGGGCCGAAGCGACACGGATCCCCTGCCGCAGCGGCCGGGTCGAACTCTCCTCACGAACGCGCGACATCAGGAAGATGTTGTAGTCGGAGCCGAGCGCAACGAGCAGCACGAACACCATCAAGGGTATGAAGTAGTTCATCCCCGGCTGCCCGAAGAGGCCCTGGAGAATCAAGGCGGAGAGCCCCAGGCTCGTGGCATAGGAGAGCAGAACGGTGAGGACCAGGTAGACCGGAGCCACGATCGCCCTGAGGAGCAGGATCAGTACGATCAGGATCCCGATGATCGTGATCACCGCGACCCGCAGGAAGTCGGCCGATATCGTGTCCTGGACGTCTGCGAACTCGGCGGTCGCGCCTCCCAGGTATGTCTGCGCCGCGCCGGTCGCTCCTGCCGCTCCGGTCGCTCCGGTCGAGAACGACCTGATGTCCGGATCGGTCGCCAGGAGGGTCCGCAGGCTCCTCACGGCGTCGAACGACCTGGTGTCGTAGGGGTCGGTGGACGTAGTCACGTATAGACGCGTCACGTCGCCGGCGGCGGACACGTACGCGGTCCGCAGTGAGGGCGGCGCATAGAGGACGGAGGATCCCAACTCCGTAGCCAGCCGGTCGAGCTCATCGGGCACGCGAACGCGCGCCGCCGCCATGGCCTGTTGCTCCGCGGCCTGGGCGGGGCTGAGCTCGATGCTGGTCGGGGCGAAGTAGATCGGTGTCGGCTGCGCGGCGAACCAGCTCGACATCTCCTGGAGCGAACCGAGCAGCTGCAGCGCGGCGACGGCGTCGCGGCTCGTCGCCAGCGTGGCCACCGCGCTCAGTGCGGCCTGATAGAAAGCCTGGGACTTGACCGTGGGCTGGGCCGTTCCGAGCTCGTCGAGATAGGCCGTGAGCTCGGCCAGCTGCGTCGTCGAGTCCGCGGAGGTCGGCGCCGCCGCCGCGGCCTTGAGCTGCGCGGCGATCGCGTCCAGCTGATTCGCGACCAGAGCCTGCGTGCGGCTGTCGATGAGCCCCTGGTGGAGCGTGGCCATGTCGGCGGTCAGGGCGATCCACAGGCTGTCGTGGCGCTCGTTCGGGAAGGTGTCCGCCAGGCCGCTGACGTACGAATCGGCCGACGCGATGCCGGCGAGGCTCGCGTCGCTCAGCTGAACGTTGATGTCCGGGTTGGGTGGCTTGCGGAACGCTTCTGCCGTCTGAGGCAGCTGAACCGAGGGGCGAAGCACATCCGAGACCTTTCCCTCGCCCAGCGGGTCGACGATGCTGCGGACGGTCCGGATGTTGGGCAGGTCCGCGACCGAGGCCTCGAGGGCCGCGATCCTGGCGAGCCCATCCTGACTCGTAAGGTCGGCCGTGGAGGCGCTCGGCACCTTGATCAACACGGTCAGAGGCATGAGCTGGCCCGGCGCAAGGTGCCGGCTGAGGGTCTCGAAGCCCTGGCGGGACTCTGCCCCGGTCGGCAGCTCATTCAGGACGTCGAAGTTCTGCTTGAGCTGGGGGAGTCCCAACGTGGGGATGAAGAGGATGACCAGCACCGCGCCCGCCAGCAAGCCGGGCCTGCTCGTTATCCTGCGGGCGAGGGCGGCCCAGAACCCCCTGGTCTCGTCGTCCGACGTGCGCGTCTGTTCGTGGGTCGGCCAGAAGAGACGCCGTCCCGAGATCGCCAGCAGAGAAGGGGTCAGCGTCAGGCCGGCCAGCAGCGTGACGAAGATCGTGATCGCAAGGGCGGGTCCGGTGGTCTGGATCATCCCGAAACGCGCCGCGATCATGGAGGTCAGGCCCACTATCACCGTCGCGGCGGAGGCCGCGATGACGGCGCCGATGCGACCGATGGTCACTCGCACGGCATCCGCGGGCTCATGCCGCCCGAGCTCCTCACGGAATCGGGAGATCATGAAGATCGTGTAGTCGGTGCCGACGCCGAAGACGAGGACCACGATGAACGAGTCGAGGACCGATGAGAGCTGCACTCCCGCCTGGGCTATGAAGCCCAGAATGCCGCGCGCGACGAGGAACGCGGCACCGATCGTCAATAGGGGCACCAGGGCGGCCAGCGGCGCGCGGTAGATGAGCAGCAGCACCACGACGACCAGGAAGATCGTCACCAGAGTGGTCCGATCGGTCCCGTCGCGAATGGCCTGGAGGTAGTCGCGGCCTATCCCGGCCTGACCCGTCACCTGGGCCGTCAGGCCGGACGGCAGCACGCCGGAGGAGCTTAGATGCGCGCGGGCCTCGTCGACGGTCTTGTTCGTTTCGGGCAGGAAGGAGGGCGTGCTCATGTCGAAGTGAGCCAGCTCGACGACGCCGTCGCTGCTGCGCAGCATCGACGCCAGGGAGGGCGAGCCCTCGGCGGTCACGTAGCGGAGGATCGCCCCGGGATGGCCGCTGCCCTCGAAGTAGCTCCGCAGCCCCTCGATGGTCGCCCGGTCCGCGTCCGTCAGCCCGCCGGCCCTCGAGAACACGATGAGCGCCTGAGACGGCGCCGAGTCCGATGGAAACGACTGGGCGATGACATGACGAGCGGCCAGCGACTCGGCATCCTGCGGAAGGAAGCTGCTCTCGTCGGCAGAGCCGACCTGCGTGAGCGACGGGCCCAGGACTCCGAACAGGACAGCGGCGACGACCCAACCGGCCAGGAAGACGAACCTTAGCCGAAGTATCAGCCAGCCGAGTCGATCGAACATCAGGACTCCCGTGCGCGGGCTCCCATGCGTCGATCGGGGCGAATCGAGGGAGCGGATCCAGTCGACGGCATTGTAGGCAGGCCGATCCCTGACGGTTGCCCGGATGCGGTGTTGCGGGGCGGCGATCTACGGGTCGATGGGGCTCAACGAGTCGGCAGGTTCGCGGCGGACGATCGTAGTGACCGCCGAGCCCGATCCGGAATGCGGCGAGGAACGCCGCCGCAGGGCGACCCAGAGCCGGACCGCCGCATAGACGATCGTCAGGAGTGGGGGCCCAAGCGGAACCGGGAAGGCCATGGCGGCGGCGAGGAACGGATCCACCGGCAGCGCGAACATCGCGTAGTAGTACTGGGTGGTGGGAAACAGCGCCGGGACGGCCAGCCATGCCGCCGCGCGCAGGTCCAGCCGGGCCAGGACGCACAAGGCGAGAAACGCGGGCACGAACACCAGGGGCGTTCCCCAGGCGCTGAAGCCTCCGACGGACTCGGAGTGGATCGATTCCTGCAACGTACCGGCCTGGCTCAGGAATGACGACCACAGGCCCGGCAATAGCACCACCGACGCGCCGATTGCGGCACCCGAGACCGCGAGCGCCCGCCACCGCCGCTCGCCGATGAGCGGCGGGATGGCGACAACCTTGAGCACCGACGCGAGCCCACCACCCCATGTGCCACCCGCCAGGAGAAGGGCAAACATGACCACGTGTGGGTTGGCTGCAATAGCGCCAAAGAGCAGTGGCGGGTAGAAAGCCCACGCCACGGGCAGCCGTAGCGCCCGCACCGCCACGACCGCCCCCCCAATCGAGAGGGCGAGCCAGAGCCAGAGGAAGACTTCCTCCGGTATGAGCGTCAGGGGCGAGAGCAGCACCGCCGTCGGAGGCAGGCCGGCGTAGCTGTAGAAGCGTCCGTAGAGCATGGCCCCGGTTTCCCATGGGTTCTGGCCGGCCAGCCAGGCCGCCGAGCCGCGATAGTAGATGTGAGCATCCAGACCGACTATCTGCCAGTTGAATCCCACCGCGAAGTCCAGCAGCCAGAAACAGATGAAGGCCGCGGGAAGGAAGAATCCCAGCCAGCGCCGCCGAAACCCAAGCTCCAGGTAGTCCCCCGGCAGCGCCCGCTGCGCGGGGCCGGCAAGCGCGGCCCGGATTCGGGGATCGATCCGGCCCGCCTGGTCATCGGCGACGCGCGCGAGCCGGTGCAGCAAGGCGGCCGCACGGCCGAGCCGGCCCCGCCCCTCCTCGGGTCCGGTCACCTTGTTGCCGGCATCGCGGCCGTGCCGTCCGCCGCCGAGACGGACTTCCGAAGCCGAGCCTCGGAAGCGGGATCCGGCACGGATGGGCGCGACCATGAGACGGCGGTGAGGAGCAACGCCACTCCCAGCCACAACGCCACGGGGATGAGGATCGCTGCGTCGGCCACGACATAGGCACCGAGCAAGGCCCTCGTAACGCGGCGGCCATCGGGCGTTCCGCGGCTGCGCAGCCACGCCGCGAGGGCGATGGGGATCAGAACGACCGGGTAGTGGTACCAGGTCACGGGCAGCACGATCAGAGAGGCAACGATGGCCCAGGTAAGGCTCAGCAATGGGTCGCTGACGAGCCGCGCGGCGGCCACGGTGGCGACGACTGCGGCCACGGCAGAGACGACCGCGATCACGTGCGCCAGGTTGTGGTCGCCGGCCAGCAACGCCAGGATGCTGGCCGGGCCGATGTTGAGCCATGTCGCCAGATCGGCGTTGCTCGTCACGCGCAGATAGTCGACGTAATCGCGCCACGGCCCTATCCCACCGACGACGAGGCTGGCAGCCAGGAGCGCGGCTCCAGCCGCGACGACCGCCGCGATTGTGGTGGCGAGTCCGCTCCGGGGTTCCGACCCGCGGTGCCACCGGACGGCCAGCCACACCACGAGCGAACCCGGATGAAGCTTGACGATCGACGCAATGGCCAGAGCAATCCCCCCTGCGACCGAGGCGGCCCGAGAAGGCGTGGCCCTGCCCGAGGCCAGGATCAGGACCACCACTCCGAAGAGGAATGGGAACCAGGCATCCATGTTGCCGAACAGGAGCGAAACCAGAAACGGGAAGAAGAAGGGTGCGGCGGCGACAGCGACAAGCGCCGCGTCATATGAACCCGCGGGTCGACCAGAACCCGACCGCCCGACCGGCGAGCGCGCGATGAAGCCGGCGGCCAAGGCGAGCCCGACGGCCGACCCCAAGCACCAACCGGCCAGGATCGCCCAGCTCGGGAGCGATGGGAGCGGCGCCAGGAACTGGGCCACGATCGGTGGGTACGAGTAGAAGAGATCGCGGGCCTCCAGACCGTGCGCAACCGCGTTGAAGTCGTACGGCGATTCGCCCGCCGCCACCCGCTTGCCCGCGTCCAGCAAGAGCTGAAGATCGAAACCGGCGGTCCGAGGATTCTTCGAAAGGCCTACGAATCCCAGGATCGCCAGATTGGCCCAACCGAACACCGCCGCCGCGAGACAGATGAATCGAGCCAGACGTTGACGCCTCGGGTCGGAACTGAAGGCGCCGGACGCGTCGCCATCCACTCCGGTCGCCGCCAGCCGGTCATCGGCGCCCGCCGTCGCGGTCGAGTCGATCCGGGTCATCCCTTGTCGCACCCCCGCCGCCTCAGCCACCAGGTCGCGAGGAGGATGCCGGCCGCAATCGGTACGACCCAGTAGCGGCCGCCCGGATCCTCGGGCCCGGCGGCGATGCCGGTGGCCTTGATACGGACCAGCGGCATGCCTTCGCACTTGCGAGCGATCGCCTCCGGGGAGTCTCGCCACGGGTTCCCCATCCCAACCACGCCGGCGATCACGCCCATGCTGCGCAGCAGAGGAGCCGCCACTCGGATCCTCTCAGCATCGTCTGTGACCTCCTCGGCCACGCCTCCGAAGGCACGGCTCGGCAGGATCACCTCGACGTTCGGATCGGCAAGAAGGTTCTGGAACCAGTGGGCGCGCCGACCGAACCCGGCCATGCAATACACGTACTCGCCCAGGATGGTGTAGCCAAGCGGCGCGTCCCGCATCTCGCCGCTCTTGCGACCGCGCGTGCGAAGGATCATCAGGTAGCCGGTGAGCGGGTTCGAGATGTAGCGCCCCAGGCCCATCTTCAGGGCGGGCACGCCGACGTACTTGTTCGCCGAGTTGAAGGCAGCGTGAAGCGCGGGCAGGGCCGCGGTCACCGATGCTGGGTACTGCAGTCCTTCGCCCCACTCGCCGGTGCCCCGCTCGCGGGCAGCCGAGCCGGCCTCGCTTGCGGCCGATCCCATGGCGGCGACGGCCGAAGCCGTCGCCGGATCCGAGGTCTCGTCTGCGGTGACCATCTTTCCCCCTTTTCTGGAGGGCCCCATCCGGGCACGGGGTGAAGGTTAGGCCAACTAAATCGGCGCGGAAAGCCGGCCGCACGTACTGTCCGGGTGCGGCGGTACGATTCAGGCCCGCAGACCTCCGGAAGGAAGACATGACGCAACCCGGCGACACCGCGCCCCAGACTTCCCTACTCGAGCGCCTCGATGCGCTGGTCCGGTCCCTGAGCATCGAAGAGCGGGCCCAGCTGACCGCGGGCATCGATGCCTGGCACGCGGCGGGAGTCGATTCGATCGGCCTCGAGCCGATGCTTACTCAGGACGGCCCCAACGGCGTCCGAGGCACGACCTTCCCGGAGGGATCCAGCGCCACCTGCACGCCCTGCGGAACGGGCCTCGGCGCCACTTGGGACGCGGAGCTGGTGGCCCAGATAGCGGCCCGGATCGGCTCGGAAGCGAAGCGTGCCGGCGTCCACTACATGCTGGGGCCGGTCCTGAACCTGGTCCGCTCGCCGCTCGCCGGCCGCGACTTCGAGTGCTATTCGGAAGATCCGATGCTGGCTGCCAGGATGGGGGTCGCCTATGTGGGCGGGATGCAGTCGCAGGGTGTCGCCGCCTGCCCCAAGCACTTCGTGGCCAACGATTCGGAGACTCACCGGACAACGGTCAACTGCGTCGTCGACGAGCGAACGCTGCGAGAGGTCTACCTCCGGCCGTTCGAGGCGGTGGCTCGCGCGGGCGCGTGGTCGATGATGGCCGCCTACAACCTCGTGAACGGCCTCCACTGCACCGGCAACCGAGCCCTCATCGGCACCATCCTTCGCGACGAGTGGGGCTGGGACGGCGTGCTGATGTCCGACTGGCAAGCCACCCAGCAGACCGTCGAAGCCACGGCCGGGCTGGACCTCGAGATGCCGGGGCCGCCGCAGTGCTTCGGGCCTCTGCTCGCGGCGGCGGTCCGGGGTGGTGAGGTCGGCGAGGAGACGCTCAACCGAATGGCGATGCGCGTCCTGACTCTCGCGGCCAGGGTCGGAGCACTTCCAGACGGGCGCGACGTGATCCCCGGCCGCAAGGCCCCCGGCGGTGACCTCATCGGCTCACGCGCGCCCTTGGCTCTCTCGGACCCGGAGGCCGCGGCATTGGTCCGCCGAGCGGCCGCGGACTCGTTCGTGCTGCTCGCGAACGACGGGATCCTTCCTCTGGCGGCCGCCGACCTACACCGCGTCGCCGTCATCGGCCCCAACGCGGCGGCACCATGCACGCAGGGCGGCGGTGCCGCCCACATAGAGGCTCCATATGCGGTCTCTCCGCTCGACGGGCTGCGCGCGGCGCTTCCGGAGAGCGTCGCCATCGCTCATGAGCGCGGCTGCGGCATAGACCTCTTCCTGCCGCCGCTCATGCGCATGGACCTCACCGACCTTGACGGCGACCCCGGGCTGACGGTCGAGTTCTTCCGCGGCCAGGAGTTCAAGGGCGCACCGGTCTCGCGGTACAACGTTCGATCGAGCGACCTGCATCTCTTCGGCGATTTGCCCGCGGGGCTGCCTCAGAACGACTTCGCCGTTCGCCTGTCCACGTGGCTGACGCCGCGAGTCAGCGGGTCGTATCAGGTGGCCATGCGCGGCCTCGGCGGGCGCCGTCTCTTCGTCGACGGAGTGCCCGCGGCCGATGAGTGGGCCGCCCCGGCAGCGATCGACGTCCCGACCGCACTCTTCGAAGGAAGGGAACGCGGCGGTACGTTCATGTTCGAGGCAGGGCAGCGCGTCTTGATCACCGGGGAAGCGCACTCGGAAACGCACCATCCCAGCCTCCTCTCGATCGGTTGCTCCGAGCCCGAGTCGGGCGACACGGTCGCGTCGGCCGTCGCCGTGGCGGCAGCCGCGGACGTGGCGATCGTCGTCGTCGGAAACGACGAGGTCTGGGAGAGCGAGGGACGCGACCGCAAGACCGTCACCCTGCCGGGTCGCCAGGACGAGCTCGTGGAGCGAGTGGCTGCGGTCAATCCCAGGACCATCGTCGTGGTCAACGCCGGCTGCCCGATGGACCTGCCCTGGGCCGGCGAGGTGGCCGCCGTCATCTACGCCTGGTTCCCGGGCCAGGAGTTCGGCAATGCCCTGGCCGACGTGCTGCTGGGCATCCGTGAGCCGGGTGGCCGGCTGCCGATCACGCTGGCGCGCGGCGTGGACGACTTTCCCGCCTACGGCACGACGCCGGGTCCGGACGAGGAGCTGGTCTACCGGGAAGGCGTCAATCTCGGGTATCGCGGCTTCGACGCAGCCGGGACTGAGCCACGCTTCGCATTCGGACACGGCCTGGGCTACACCACCTTCGAGTACGAGTCCCTGGACCTGCGATCGGATGGGCTGGCCGCGGGCGAGCCGGTGGAACTTCGAGTCAAGCTCCGCAACACCGGAGGGCGGCCGGGCAAGGAGGTCGTCCAGGTCTACCTCGCCGATCTCGAGAGCTCGGTGCCGCGGCCGCCGCGCGAGCTGAAGGGATTCGCCGTGGTGAGGCTGCCTCCGGGCGAGGTCGCGGAGCTGACCTTGACGCTCCAGGACCGCGATCTGGCCTACTGGGACGCCACGAGCCACTCATGGCGGATCGAGCCCGGCCGTTTCGAGATCCAGGTCGGTCGGTCCTCGCGTGACATCCGACTCCGCCGGTTCTTCGAGTTCGCCTGACCATTCGGTGGGTCGGCCGCAGCTCGGTCTTGCGATCTTCTGGTAACCTCGATGGCCCGCCCGCTGTGAGGCGGGGCCGCAGAACCGCGAGTAGAGCCATGGCAGTGAAACCGCGCACCCTCTTCGAGAAGATCTGGAGCGACCACGTAGTGTCGCTCGGCGACGACGCCGGGTCGCTTGGCGACCACGTCGCGGCCTCCCACCCCGGCGCGCCGGCCATCCTCGCCATCGATCTACATCTGGTCCACGAGGTAACCAGCCCGCAGGCGTTCACCGGCCTGCGTGAGCGCGGGCTCCAGGTCCGCAAGCCGGGCCAGACCGTCGCGACGGCGGACCACTCGATGCCAACCCTGGACCCATCGCTGCCCATCCTCGACGAGCTCGCGGCCAAGCAGCTCCGCCAGATCGAGGAGAACTGCCGCGAGTTCGGGATACCGTTCTACGGCAAGGGCAGCCCGACACGCGGCATCGTCCACGTCATCGGGCCGGAGCTGGGGCTGACGCAGCCGGGCATGACCATCGTCTGCGGCGACTCTCACACCGCCACCCACGGCGCCTTTGGAGCTCTCGCCTTCGGCATCGGGACGAGCGAGATCGAGATGGTCCTGGCCACGCAGACGCTCCTCCAGCGCAAGCCGAAGACGTTCCGGGTCCAGATCGACGGCCGGCTGGGGCCGAGTGTCGGCGCAAAGGACATCATCCTGGCTTTGATCGCCCGGATCGGGATCGGCGGCGGAACGGGTCACGTCATCGAGTACACCGGCGAGGCGATCCGAGCCCTGTCGATGGAAGAGCGCATGACCGTCTGCAACATGTCCATCGAGGCGGGCGCTCGAGCCGGCCTCATCGCCCCGGACGAGACCACCTTCGCGTACCTCAAGGGCCGCGAGTTCGCTCCGCAGGGAGCGGCCTGGGACGCGGCCGTTTCACGCTGGCGGACGCTACCTAGCGACGAAGGCGCCACCTACGACCGGACGATCACCATCGACGGCGGGGCGCTCGAGCCGATGGTCACCTACGGCAACAACCCCGGGATGGGCATTCCCGTGACCGGCCGCATCCCGTCGCTCACCGACGTCGAGCCCGCGGCCCGCGCCGATCTACAGCACGCGCTTGCCTACATGGGCCTGGCACCCGGCTCGGCGATTGCCGGCCAGAGGCTCGATGTCGTCTTCATCGGGTCGTGCACCAACGGCCGGATCGAGGACCTTCGCGCGGCGGCTTCGGTCCTGCGCGGGCGCCGCGTGGCCGAGGGCCTTCGGGTCCTCGTTGTACCCGGGTCTCAGAAGGTCAAGAAGCAGGCCGAGAGCGAAGGCCTTGACGCCGTCTTCAAGGCGGCCGGCGCCGAGTGGCGCGAGTCCGGCTGTTCGATGTGCATCGCCATGAATGGCGACCAGCTCGAGCCCGGCCAGTACGGCATCAGCACCTCGAACCGCAACTTCGAGGGGCGCCAGGGCAAGGGCGGCCGAACCTTCCTCGCCTCGCCGGTCACCGCCGCCGCCAGCGCGGTCGCGGGCGTGGTCACCGACCCGCGCACGCTCGCCGACGTCGCGGCGCAACCCGTGGCCGTATGGCGGTCGGCGGCCGTGGAGGCTCACTGACATGCCCGAACCGTTTGCCAAGACCACCAGCCGCGTCATCGCGATCCCGCGCGCCAACATCGACACGGACCAGATCTGCCCGGCCCGCTTCCTCAAGATTACCGACAAGGCCGGCCTGGCCGACGCGCTCTTCTTCGACTGGCGCTTCACGCCGGACGGGAAGCGCCGCAAGCCGCCGTCCTTCATCGACGAACGGCACAATGCCGGGCGGCGGATCCTCCTTGTCGGCGACAACTTCGGCGCCGGCTCCTCGCGCGAGCACGCTCCCTGGGCGCTGCGGGCGTGGGGCATCCGGGCCATCGTCTCGACCAGCTTCGCCGACATCTTCAAGGGCAACGCGCTGAAGAACGCGCTGCTGCCGATCGTCGTTTCGCCCGAGCGCCACGCGGCTCTCGTCGCGCTCGTCGCCGCCAACCCCGACGGCGAGTGGACGGTGGACCTCGAAGCGGGCCAGGTGAAGCTGCCCGGCGGCGAGTCGTTCCTGTTCGAGATCGATCCTTTCGCCCGGACGATGATCCTGGCCGGCACCGATGAGGTCGGCTACGTCCTCTCGAACTTGCCCGCCATCGAGGCCTGGGAAGCCGCCCATCCGGCGCGCGTCGACACTGCGCGAGCCTAACTCGCGTCGCGAAGGCAACGCGACGCGGTAGCCTCTCAGCCAGCCGATCCAGGCCCGCCGGACTCCGGCGTCCTTTCGGCTCCCCTCGGCGCCGACCGACCCGTACGGCGGCGTCGGCCTGGGTGGTGGTGGGACCGGATCGGGGTCGATCGTCCTGACTCGGCCAGCCCGATTGCGCTCGCTCCGGAGCCCGGCCGGGCGCTATTCTCTGCGGCAGACGTTTATCTCGCGGGCGGCCGTCACAAAGCGCCGGTCGCCAGACAGAGATCGGGGCGCCGATGGACGAGAGGATCACCCGGGCGATCATCGGGGCGCTGCGCGAGCAAGACCGCTCCGGCCATGAACTGTGGAAATGGCTGGGTCCGATCCACGGCACGCACGAGGAGCTGACCGAGGCCAGCCTCTATCCGATCCTCTACCGCCTCGAGGCCGAGCACATGATCCGGGGCGAGGGGCGGGAGATCCAGCCGACGCGGCGCGCCTACCGAATAGCGGCCCGCGGTCTCGAGCTGGCGGCGCGCCACGGCTGGCCGGTCGTCGCCCATCGGCGAGAACCGGATCCGTTCCTGACCCTGGGGATCGAGAAGTCCGTGGCCCCCGCGCAGACCAAGGAGACGGAGGCCACCATGCCTCCGCCGGAAGTCGCCACGGCGCCGCCGGAGGCCACCGGCACGGACGCGGATGCCACGACCCAACCCGACGCCAGCGGCACGGACGTGGATGTGGACGCGAAGGCCCAAGGCCTCATTCGCGACTACGTGTCCAAGGTCGATGCCGGCCTTCGCCTGAGCTGGCCGCATCGAAACAGCATACGAATCGAGATCGGCGACCACCTTCAAGACTGCGCGGATGAGCTGGCGGGGCGCGGCCTGGACCCTGTGGCTGCCGCGACCGAGGCCGTGGCTCGCCTGGGGCCGCCGGAGGTCCTGGCCGAGGCTGCGACTTCGGCCCAGTTCACCTGGGGCAGGTTGCTGCAGGGGATCCGCACGGGCGGCTACGTCGCCGTCGTTTCCGGAGGACTCGGCCTTGCCGCCGGCGCCAGCGTCCTTCTCCTCGCACCGTTCATCGCCCGCACCGTCGCCACCGTCGGGGGCGCGTTTGGCCTCCACATCTACGTGCCCGAGACCGTCGAGTGGGAGGACCAGCAGAAGGTCGCGGCCGCCTGGGTCGGAGCCTTCATCGCGGCCAGGCGGAGCACGCCGCGCGTGGCCATCCTTTCGAGGCGGGCGGAAGGAGACATCCGGCTGGCCTGGGCGATCGCAGGCGCGCTACCTCTTCTCCTCCTGGCCCTTCTTGTGCCCATGGCGCTCGACTTTCTCACCGCCGTCGGGCTGGTAGGCGTTCCGGTCGCTTTCCTCGTCGGTACCTGGCGGTCCCAGGGACCGGGCGACGATTCGGCCAGCAGACGCGGCGTCGCCCAGGCGGCCTTGCTCGTGGCTCTATTCCTGTTCCTTCCTGGTTTCCGAGCGTTTGTCTTCGATCCCGCCACCGTCCCCCCCGCCAATCCCCCCGCGGCTCTCTCCCAGGCCATGTCGTTCTACTGGCACGACAACCTGCAGGGAACGTCGACCTGGCACGTCAGCGTCTCGGGGCTGGATCCGGCCCTCTGGCCCGACGCCCGGATCGAGGTCTGGCCGACGGTCAGGCAGGGAGCGACAATCGCTCCAGACCCTAGGGCCACGAAGCCATCAATGAGCATGTCGCCCGGAGATGGCTTCGACCTGGCCACGCTCCCGAACCCCACCCCGGATTGGTGGGTGACGCTGACGGCGACCGGATCGGACGGCCAGCGCCGGACGCTTCTGGCAGACGTCCACTCAGGCGTTCGGTCCGCGGGCCTCGACAGCCTGGTCGGCTGGGTTCTCGCACGCCGGTAGCCCGACTCACGCAAGGCCGCGCACGGCCGCCGCGGGCCGCCTCGACGGCTCCGATGGCGGGCAACGCCACTACCTCCGACCAAGCCTGCCGGGGGCGCAGCCTTCGCCGATGCCGCCCCAGGCCCTAGACTTGGCGCGAACGAAGTCGAACCCGTCCACTCTCGCGGAGACCGCAATGCCTGACGTGCCGAACCCCCTGCCTTACGACGTGCCCAGCGATCCGGCCAAGCGCCACAGCGCGGCCCTGACCGACGGTCCGGACCGGGCCGCCGCGCGCGGCATGCTCAAGGCCATCGGTTTCACCGACGACGATCTAGCCCGGCCGATCATCGGCGTGGCCACGACCTGGATCGAGACGATGCCGTGCAACTACAACCAGCGCCGCCTGGCCGAACACGTCAAGGCGGGGATCCGGGCGGCGGGCGGCACGCCCATGGAGTTCGGCACGATCTCCGTCTCCGACGGTACGACGATGGGAACCGAAGGGATGAAGGCGAGCCTCATCAGTCGCGAGGTCATCGCCGACTCGATCGAGCTCTGCTCGCGGGGCCATATGTTCGACGGCCTGGTCTGCCTGGTCGGCTGCGACAAGACGATCCCGGGAGCCATCATCGCCCTCGGCCGTCTCGACATTCCGGGCGTCATCCTCTACAACGGCTCGATCTATCCGGGCGTGTACAAGGGCAAGCGGGACGCCACGATCGTGACGATCTTCGAGGCGATCGGCGCCTACCGCGCTGGCAAGATGTCGGCCGAAGACCTGTACGAGATCGAGTCGGTCAGCTGCCCGGGCGCCGGCGCGTGCGGTGGACAGTACACCGCCAACACCATGTCGATGGTGCTGGAGATCCTGGGCCTCTCTCCGGCCGGCCTGAACGGAATCCCTGCCGAGCATCCCGACAAGGACAAGGCCGCGGCCCGCTGCGGCGAGATCGTCATGGACCTGGTCCGGCAAGACGTCCGGCCCAAGGAATTCGTCACCCGCCGCTCGATCGAGAACGCCATCGCCTGCGTCGCAGCCACGGGCGGTTCGACGAACGCGGTCCTGCATCTCATCGCCATTGCCCACGAGTACGGCCTGCCGCCGCTCGACATCGACGTGTTCGGTGAGATCGCCGACAGGACGCCGATCGTCGGCGACATGGTGCCGGGCGGACGCTACGCCGCCGCCGACCTCTACGAAGCCGGCGGCCTGAGCCTGGTCACCAGAGAGTTGCTCAAGAGGGGCCTGATCGACGGCTCCACTCCGAACGTCGACGGCGGCACGATCGCCGGGGCTGCATCGGCGGCGGTCGAGACAGCGGGCCAGAAGGTGGTCGTCCCGATCGAGACGCCACTGAGCCAGACGGGCGGACTGACGATTCTCCACGGCACCCTGGCCCCGGACGGCTGCGTCATCAAGCTGGCCGGCCACGAGCGACGCCTGCACAAAGGACCGGCCCGCGTCTTCGACAACGAGAACGCCTGCTACGACGCGGTTCGCGGCCAGCGGATCAACAAGGGCGACGTCATCGTGATC
>Ga0182010_10000002_pt1 | contig 140009 bp, 110 predicted proteins | sample 611E1MmetaG_FD_120488 | JGI IMG/M metagenome (GOLD analysis project Ga0182010, IMG submission 120488) | Permafrost microbial communities from Stordalen Mire, Sweden - 611E1M metaG | ecosystem: Environmental > Terrestrial > Soil > Wetlands > Permafrost | place: Sweden: Stordalen | collected... | reverse complement strand
CCGGCCGGTGGCTGCCCGCTACCGGCCGGTGGTGCAGGAATCCCCAGAGGAGGTGTGGTCGAGCCGTGGGGAGGAGTCTCGCCGAAGCGCCAGTCGGGCTCGGCAGTGGCCACCATCGGCATCGACGCAACAGGGACGGTGCCGGGAGCGAACGTCGGGAGTGTGTCGGGCTGCTCGGCCGAGCCGGGGGTCCCAGGGACCTCGTAGGGGTTGTGTGTCATGGGCCCATCATCGAGAGCGTTCCTAAGGAGGAGGTATAGAGGTCATATGAGTCAGCGAAGAATGTGCTCGGTGCAGCACACCGGCTCCGGGCCGTGCGGCCACGCCGCAGGTGGTGGCCTCGCAGAGTAACGTCGGGGCATGTCAGATCGTTCGCGCAAGATAGCCAAGCCGGCGGCGGCATTCGGCGTGCTGGCCACCATGGCCAGCATCTGGTGGTTCGCACTGAGGCCCCGGCGCAAGATCGAGGTCGTCGAGGTCGTCGAGGTCGTCGAGCCCGGCGAGGCCGACAAGCCCGACAAGCCCGACCAGTAGCCCCGGGACCTCCGGGCCGATCGGCCCATCCGGGGCGGGCCCCGGGCCGGTAGCCTCGCCCGGTGGCACCGGCATCACTTCGCCCGCTGCGTTCGCGGAACTTCGCCCTCATCTGGTCGGCCGCGCTGGTCTCCAACGTGGGCTCGTGGATGCAGACCGTGGCCCTCGGGATCCTGGTCTTCGCCCGGACCGACCAGCCCGGGTGGACAGGCCTGGTTGCGGCCGCCGGGTTCCTTCCCATCGGCCTGCTCGCACCCCTCGGCGGCGCACTGGCCGACCGGCTCGACCGCCGCCGTTGGCTGATCGTGACCACGTTTGCCGAGATGCTGTTCGCAGCGGTGCTGGCCGTGCTGGCCGCCACCGGGCGCGACACGCCGGTCGTCCTGGTGGTCCTCGCCTTCCTGGGCGGCGCCGCCGGGGCGATCGGCTTCCCCGCCTATCAGGCCATCGTGCCCGACCTGGTGCCCCGGGAGGACCTGCTCGGGGCGGTGTCGCTCTCGTCTGCCCAGTTCAATCTGGGTCGGGTCATCGGGCCTGCGCTGGCCGGCGTGGCCTTGCTGTCGCACAACTACGCCCTGGTGTTCGGGATCAATGCAGCGTCCTTCGGCGCCGTGGTGGTGGCGCTGATGATGGTGCGGCTGCCGAGGCCCCTGGGGCAGGCCGGTCCGATGAGGATCGTGCAGCGCATCGCGGACGGGGCGCGAGCGGCGATGGCTGAGCCGGGCTGCCGCTCCGCCATCCTTCTGATCGCCATCGTGGCCCTGCTGGCGTCACCGTTCATCGCCCTGGTGCCGGCCATGTCCGGCGCCCTCCACCATGGCAGGAGCGACCCGGTGTTTACCGCGGTCCTGGTGACCGCCCAGGGGGTCGGGGCGGTCATCGGTGCCCTGGCCCTTCCCGCCCTGGCCGAGCGGGTGGGCCGGCTCACCATGATGCGGTTCGCCCTCTTCCTGTTGCCGGTGCTCCTGGTCAACTACGGGCTGGCCCCGTCACTGTGGTGGTCGGCGACCGCCTTCCTGTTCGTCGGGGCGGGGTACATCCTCGTCCTGTCGGGCCTCAACACCGTGGTCCAGCTGCGGGCGCCCGCCGAGGCGCGAGGCCGGATCCTGAGCATCTACATGATGGGCCTCGGCATCGTCTATCCCATCGGGGCCGTGCTCCAGGGGTGGATCGCCGACCGCACCGGGGTGAGGGCGGTGACGGTCTGGGGCGCAGTCGCCCTCCTCGCAGCGACGGCGTTGATCGCTGCGCTCCGCCCTGGCATCCTCGATGCTCTCGGTGACCCATCAGCGCCTCAGGACGCTCCGGCCGCCCGGAGCACAGAGCTCCCGTGAGCGGGCCGGTGGCGGTGGAGTTCCTCACCGCAGCGGACGCCGAAGGCGCGCAACGCCGGGCCGCCGGGGCCCTTGTGGCGGCCGGCCTGGAGCCGGGCGACCGGGTGGTGTTCAGCCTTCCCTCGTCGTCGGCGCTGCTCTGCGCCGTCCTCGGTGCGCTGCGCGTCGGCGTGGTGCCGGTGCTGTTGAACGCCACGCTCCTCGAGGCAGAGCGTGACGCGCTGGTCGCCGACGCCGATCCGGCCCTGGTCGTCACCGACCGGGCCCGGCTGGAGGCGCTCGATGCCGGTCCGCCGGTGGCGTTGGCCCGCTATCCGCTGGCCCGGCCCATGCACTACACCTCGGGCACCACCGGACGGTCCAAGGGGGTGTGGTCGGGCCTGTGGGACGACGCCACCGCAGAGGCGGCCTTCACCGACGAGGCCGACCTGTGGTCGTTCGGGTCCGACGACGTCCACCTGGTCTGCTCCCCGATGTACCACTCGGTGTCGGTCCGGTTCGCCGGCGGGACCCTGTTGCGCGGCGGCACCTGCGTCATCCTCCGCCGATTCGACGCCGAGGTGGCCCGCCAGGCCCTGGACGGGGCGTTCGGCCCGGTGCCGACCACCACCTTCATGGCGCCTTCCGCGCTGAGCCGCCTGCTGGCCTCCGGGCCGGGGGGATCGGCCCGCTTCGGCTCCCTGCGCCTATTGGTCCACGCCGGCTCCCCCTGCCCTCCGTCGCTCAAGCGGGCGGCCATGGACGCGGTGGGACCGGGCGTGCTCTGGGAGTTCTACGGGTCGACCGAGGGCCAGTTCACCGCGTGCCCGCCCGACGAGTGGTCGGCCCATCCGGGCACCGTCGGCAGGGCCCGTCCCGACCGGACCCTCTCGGTGGACGGGGACGGCACGATCTGGTGCCGTCCCCCCGGATTCGCCCGCTTCACCTACTGGCGGGACGAGGCCAAGACGGCGTCGGCCTGGCGGGACGGGGCATTCACCGTCGGGGATCTGGGGCGGCTCGACCACGATGGCTACCTTTTCCTCGACGGGCGTCGGGACGACCTGATCATCACCGGGGGGGTCAACGTCTACCCGGCAGAGGTGGAGGCGGTCCTGATCGAGGCGGAGGGCGTGGCCGAAGTCGCCGTCTTCGGGCTTGCCGATGACCGCTGGGGCCAGAGGGTGTGCGCCGCCCTGGTGCCCGCCGCGCCGGGTGCCTCTGTCGACCGAGGTGACCGCCGGCGCCTGGTGGAGGCGGTGAAGGACCTCGCCCAGACCCGGTTGGCCGGCTACAAGCGGCCCAAGCAGTACGAGGTGATCGACGTCCTCCCCCGGACGGCCACCGGCAAGGTGCAGAGGAACCGGATCCCCGATCTCCTCGGTGAGGGCTGACCGGCGGCCAGGCGCGGTGCCGCACGGCGCGCCACCGCCGGTCGGACCCGGGAACGCCGGTCTTCCGGCGTCGGGGCCGGCGTGGAGAACGGGGAATGTGGGGAATACTGAACGGATGAGCCCCGTCGATTCCGGCCCTCCGCTCGCCACCGTCAACCCCACCAACGGCGAGCTGCTCGAGTCCTTCGAACCCTATGACGCCGCCACGGTCGAGTCGCGCCTTGCGGTCGCCGCCGCCGCGGCGTCGGACTGGGCCACGAGCACGTTCGCCGAGCGGTCCCGCTTGCTGATCACCGCAGCCGAGCTGTTCGAGGGAGAGCTGCCCGACATCGCCCACGTGGTGACCACGGAGATGGGGAAGCCGTTCGCCCAGGCCAAGGGCGAGGCGGCCAAGTGTGCCAGCGGGTTCCGCTGGTTCGCCGAGCATGCGGAGGGCCTCCTCGCCGACCAGGAGGTGCTGGTCGACGCATCGCTAGGCCTCATCGCCTACCAACCCCTCGGCGTCGTGCTGGCCATCATGCCGTGGAACTTCCCCCTTTGGCAGGTGGGCCGGTTCATCGCCCCGGCCGTCATGCTCGGGAACGTCGGGCTGTTGAAGCACGCCCCGAACGTGTCGCGCACGGCTCTGTTGCTGGAGGACCTGTTCGTGCGGGCCGGGGCCCCTGACGGCATCCTCCAGGCCCTGTTGATCGGCACCGAGCAGGTGCCGGCCATCATCGACGATCCCCGGGTCGCCGCCGTGACCCTGACCGGCAGTGTCGGCGCCGGTCGGGCCGTGGCCGCCCTCGCCGGTGCGGCGGGAAAGAAGGTGGTGCTCGAGCTCGGGGGCAGCGACCCGTTCATCGTGCTCCCGTCGGCCGATGTCGACCGGGCGGTGTCGGTGGGCGTGCAGGCGCGGGTGCAGAACGCCGGCCAGTCGTGCATCGCCGCCAAGCGGTTCATCGTGCATGCCGACATAGCGGACGCCTTCACCGAGGGCTTCGTGTCCGGGATGGCGGCCCTGTCCGTTGGTGATCCGTTCGAACCCGCCACCGAGGTGGGGCCGTTGGTCAACGCCGCGGCCCGTGACACCATCGCCGCCCAGGTCGAGGACGCAAGGGCCAAGGGCGCCACCATCCTGTGCGGTGGCGAGCCAGTCGTCGGCCCCGAGGGGCCCGACCGACCCGGCTTCTTCTACCGTCCCACCGTCATCACCGGGATCACCCCGGACATGCGGGTGGCCAACGAGGAGCTGTTCGGGCCGGTGGCCCTGCTCTACGTGGTGGCCGACGCGGACGAGGCGCTGGCCGTGGCCAACGCCACCGAGTTCGGGCTCGGATCGAGCGTGTGGACGAACGATGCGGACGAACAGCAACGATTCGTCAACGAGCTCCAGGCCGGGCAGGTCTTCGTCAACGGCATGGTGGTCTCCATGCCCCAGCTCCCCTTCGGTGGGATCAAGAGCTCGGGGATCGGGCGGGAGCTCTCCTCCCACGGCCTCCACGAGTTCTGCAACGTGAAGTCGGTGTGGATCGCCTGATGGCCGGGAGGCGCTCCTACTTCGACCATGCCGCCACCACGCCGATGCGCCCCGAGGCGGTCGAGGCCATGCTGCCCTTCCTGTCCGGCAACTTCGGAAACCCGTCGGGCAGCCACGCCGAGTCGCGCCGTGCCCGGCGGGCGGTGGACGACGCCCGCGACCAGGTGGCCCTGCTGCTCGGCGCCGACCCGGGCGAGGTGGTGTTCACCTCCGGCGGGACCGAGGCGGACAACCTGGCCGTCGCCGGTGCATGGGAGGCGATGGTCGCCACCTCCCCGACCCCAGCCACGGCGCTGGTGTGCTCGGCCATGGAACACCACGCCGTCCTCAACGCCTGCCGGGCCCTGGCCCGGCGCACCGGGGCCGAGTTGCGCGAGGTGCGGACCGGCAAGGACGGGATCATTGACCTCGACGCCCTCGCCGAAGCGTGCACCCCCGAGGTGCGCCTGGTGTCGGTGATGACGGTGAACAACGAGATCGGCACGGTGCAGCCCATCGGGTCGGTGACGGCCGTGGTCCGCCACCGGTCGCCCTCCGCCCTCGTGCACACCGACGCGGTGCAGGCGGTCCCCTGGCTCGACGGGCGCGAGCTGACCGCCGGGGCCGATCTGGTGGCGGTCAGCGCCCACAAGTTCGGGGGGCCCAAGGGAGTCGGTGCCCTGGTGGTCCGCGACGGCACCGTGGTCCACCCCATCCTCCACGGAGGTGGCCAGGAGCGCGATCGGAGGAGCGGCACCCACAACGTGGCCGGCATCGTGTCCATGGCGGCCGCCCTGGCCGCCACCGACTCCGATCGTCCGAGCACGGTGGAGCGGGTGGGACGGATGCGTGATCGGCTGGGCGACGGGCTGCTGGCCACGGTGGCCGGGACGAGTGAGACCGGCGAGCGGTCGGCCCGCACCGCCGGCCACCTCCACCTCCGGTTCGCCGGCATCGAGAGCGAGGCACTCGTCGTCCTGCTCGACGAGGCCGGTGTGGCGGTGTCGGCCGGCGCGGCCTGTTCCAGCGGCGCGGTGGAGGCCAGCCACGTGCTGGAGTCGATGGGGTTCTCGCGCGAGGAGGCCACCGGCGGCATCCGGATCTCCCTCGGGGCGACCACCACCGAGGCGGACATCGACCACGCCCTGGCCGTCGTGCCGGGCGCGGTTGCGCAGCTGAGAGACTGACGGGATGAGCGTGCTGGTCGCCCTGTCCGGCGGTGTCGACTCCTCGGTGGCGGCCGCCCTCGTCGCCGAGCAGTACGGGCGTGACCAGGTGGTGGGGGCGACACTCAAGCTGTGGGGCGGCGCCTCGGATTCGGGCTGCTGCTCGGTGGCCGACGTGGAGGACGCCCGGCGGGTGGCCGACCAGCTCGGCCTGGTCCATCACGTCTTCAATTTCGCGGCCGGGTTCGAGGAGCGGGTCGTCGACCCCTATGTGCGTGGTCACGCCGAGGGCCGCACCCCGAACCCGTGCATCGAATGCAACCGGTACCTCAAGTTCGACCGGCTGCTGGAGCGGGCCCGCACCCTCGGATTCGACGCGGTGGCAACCGGCCACCACGCCCGGCGGGTGACCACCGCGGAGGGGCGCTTCCGCCTGTGCCGTGGAGCCGACCCGCTGAAGGACCAGTCCTACGTCCTGGCCATGCTCGGACAGGACCAGCTGGCCCGCACCGTCTTCCCGGTAGGGGAGCTGACCAAGGGCCAGGTGCGCGACGAGGCCCGCCGTCTGGGGCTGCGAACCGCCGGCAAGCCCGACAGCCAGGATGTCTGCTTCATCCGTGCCGACCAGGGACGTGCGGCATTCCTCGCCTCCCGCATCCCCCTGCATCCGGGCCGCCTGGTGGACCACGAGACCGGGGAGGACCTGGGCCCGGTCGAGGCGGTGGAGCTGGTCACGGTGGGGCAGCGGCGCGGGATGGGCCACGCAACCGACGGGAAGCGCCGATTCGTCACCGCCGTGGACATCGCAAACCGGCGGGTCTCGATCGGGTCGCCCGAGGCCGCCCACGCCTCGGACGTGCGCCTCCACACGGTGAGCTGGGTGGACGGGGCGCCCGCCGGCCTCGGCGGCCCCGGCGGCCTCGGCCGTCCGCATCACGGTGCAGGCGGGGCGGATGTCGGGGCCGGGGCGGATGTCGGGGCCGAGGCGGGTGTCCCGGTCCTCGCCCAGTGCAGCGCCCACGGCCACCCGGTGCCTTCCAGCGTGCAGCTGGTGGGGGACGAGCTGTCGATCGTCTTCGGGGCGCCGCAACGGCGGGTGGCGCCGGGCCAGACCGTCGCCCTCTACGACCCCGACCACCCCGACACCGTCGTCGGATCGGGCATCGCCGGGTGAGCGCCAAGAAGCCGGTGAAGCCGGTGAAGCCGGAAGGGGACGAGCCGGTGGGGGACGGCCGCGATCCCGTGGCCCGCGCCGAGGAGCTCCGGGCCCTCATCGCCTATCACAACGACCGCTACCACCGGCTCGACGCCCCGGAGATCGCCGACGCCGAGTTCGACGCCCTGGTCCGCGAGCTGCGGTCCATCGAGGCCGATCATCCGGACCTGGCCGTGCCGGACTCGCCGACCGCAACGGTCGGGGCGGCGCCGTCGACTCTCTTCGCCCCGGTGGTCCACCGCGTGCCCATGATGAGCCTCGACAACGCCTTCAGCGGCGAGGAGCTCCAGGCGTGGGCCGATCGGCTGGCCAAGCAGATCCCCGCCGACACCGCGTTCGTCTGCGAGCTCAAGATCGACGGGCTGGCCATCTCGCTCACCTATGTCGACGGTGGCTTCGTCCAGGCCGCCACCCGGGGGGACGGGCGCACCGGGGAGGACGTGACCGCCAACGTGGCCACCATCGGCGCAATTCCGAGCCGGTTGCGCCCGGAGGTGGGTCCGCCGCCGGCGGTGATCGAGGTACGGGGCGAGGTCTACATGCCGGTGTCCGCCTTCGAGGACCTCAACCGGCGCCAGGCCGAGGCCCACGAGCGACTGTTCGTCAACCCACGCAACTCCGCCGCCGGTTCACTGCGCCAGAAGGACCCGTCGATCACCGCCAGGCGGGCGCTCTCCTTCTGGGCCTACCAGGTGGGGGAGCTCACCGCGACCCCGGGGGAGGGAAGGGGCCCGGATGACGTCGCGGCCCTGCCCCCCGAGCTCACCACCAGCCAGTCCAAGACGATGGACTGGCTCGGCCGGGCCGGGTTCCCCGTCAACCCCGAGCGTCAGGTGGTCCACGGCCTGGAGGAGGTCCTGGCCTTCTGCCGCCGGTGGGAGGAGAGCCGCCACGACCTCGACTATGAGATCGACGGTGTGGTGGTGAAGGTGGACGACCTGGCCCAGCAGCGCCGGCTGGGATCGACCTCCCGGGCCCCGCGGTGGGCCATCGCCTACAAATTCCCCCCAGAGGAACGCTCGACCGAGCTGGTGGACATCGAGGTCTCCATCGGGCGCACCGGAAAGGCCACCCCGTTCGCCGTGCTGCAGCCGGTCTTCGTGGGTGGATCGACCGTCTCGCTGGCGACGCTGCACAACGAGGACCAGGTGCGGGCCAAGGACGTGCGACCGGGCGACACAGTGATGGTGCGCAAGGCTGGCGATGTCATCCCCGAGGTGGTGGGACCGGTGTTGTCCGACGGGCACCGCCGACGGCCGGCGTGGACGTTCCCGACCCACTGCCCGGTGTGCGGGGGGCCGTTGGTGCGCCTGCCCGACGAGAGCGACACCTTCTGCACCAATCTCGACTGCGCCGGCCAGCGGGTGCAGCGCATCGCCCATTTCGCCTCGCGGTCGGCCATGGACATCGAGGGCCTCGGCGAGCAGCGGGTCCAGCTGCTCGTCGACCACGGCCTGCTCGTCGACGTGGCCGACCTCTACTCGTTCACTCCTGCCACCTTCGAGGGGCTCGAGGGGTTCGCGGACCTGTCGATTGCCAACCTCCTCGGCGCCATCGGAGCGTCGCGGGACCGGCCCCTCAGCCGGGTGCTGATCGGCCTGGGCATCCGCCACCTGGGCCAGGTGGGGTCCCTGGCCCTGGCCCGGGCCCTGGGCGACATCGACGCCGTCATGGGTGCCGATGAGGAGAGCCTGGCCGCGGTGGAGGGGGTGGGGCCGGTCATCGCCTCGAGCGTCGTCCACTGGTTCGCCTCCGACGTCAACCGTTCGGTGACCGAACGGCTCCGGGCCGCTGGCGTCAACATGGTGGAGCCGGGTGCGGGCAGCACGGGCGGGTCGGCCGTCCGGGCCCAGACGCTGGCCGGTAGGTCGGTGGTGGTGACCGGGACCCTCGAGGGCCTCACCCGCGAGGAGGCTGAGGCGGCGATCATGGCCCGGGGCGGCAAGTCACCGGGCACGGTGTCGAAGAAGACATTCGCCGTGGTGGTGGGGGAGTCGCCGGGTGCATCCAAGGTGACCAGGGCCGAGCAACTCGGTGTGCCGTTGGTCGACGCGGAGGGCTTCGCCTCCCTGCTCGAGACCGGAGGGCTCCCGGCCGGGGACTGACGGGGCCCGACGGTGCCCCGGAGTGCCCGGCCGGATCCCGCGACCCTCCACCGCTCGCGGGCGACGATTCGGTAGCCTGGTGGGGAAATCATGCCGAGCATCACCGACTCCATCGGACGTGTCCTCGGCGGCCGCTACCGACTGGTCACCGCCCTGGGTACCGGTGCGTCCGCACACGTCTACCTGGCCGACGACGTGTCGCTGCACCGGAGGGTGGCCATCAAGGTCCTCCACCCGGCCCTGGCCGGCGACGTCGCCTTCCTCAAGCGCTTCCGGGCCGAGGCGCGGGCGGTGGCCGCCCTCAACCACCCCAACATCCTGCAGGTCTACGACTGGGGCGAGGAGGACGGCGAGCCCTACCTGGTCCTGGAGTACCTGGCCGGGGGGAGCCTCCGCCAGGTCTACGACACCGGGGTACTGCTCACCCCCCAACAGGCGGTGCAGGTGGGGCTGCAGGCCGCCGCCGGGCTGGACTACGCCCACCGCCGAGGCCTCATCCACCGCGACATCAAGCCGGCCAATCTGCTCTTCGACGCCGATCGGCGGCTCCGGATCGCCGACTTCGGGCTGGCGCGGGCCCTGGCCGAGGCGGCGTGGACCGAGCCGGACGGCGCCATCCTGGGCACCGCCCGGTACGCCGCTCCCGAGCAGGTCGAGGGCTGGGTGCTCGACGGCAGGGCCGACGTCTACGCGCTGGCACTGGTGCTCTACGAAGGGGTGACCGGTGAGGCACCGTTCATCGGCGACACGACGGTGGCCACCCTGATGGCCCGGGTGGGCGCCCTGCTGCCCGAACACGACGCCCTGGGTCCGCTCAGCGACGTCCTGGTGTGGGCGGCCGCTCCCGACCCGGCCGAGCGGCTCGACGCCTCCCATCTGGCGGCCCGGCTGCAGGCGCTGGCCGTGGCACTGCCGGCACCCGAACCGCTGCCCATCGTGGATGCCGTCCCCCTCGTGGAGGCCCGTGAGGTGGGAAAGGCCATGGTCCGACCGGCCCGACGGCCACCCCTCCACGACGAGCAGGATCTCACCGAACTGGGTGAACCCGCGGTTGGCGAAGGTCCGCCGAAGCGGACCGGGTCGGCGCCGCCGGCCGCCGTCCAGGCGGAGGACACCCCCCGGCCCCGAAGGCGGTGGCCGTGGGTCGCAGCCGCCGTCGTGGTGGTCGCCGCTGTGCTCGCCGGCGGGATCAGCTACGCCGTGGCGAACAAGGTCTTCACCCCGAGCCACCCGGTGCCGCTCCTGGTCGGGAAGTCACTGGTCGAGGCCAACGCTGCGGTGCACCCCGACCGCTTCACCGTGCGGGCCACCGGCCACCGGACCAGCATCACGATGGGGACCGGCCTGATCCTCAGCCAGCAGCCCCAGCCCCGTAGCGGGGGCCAGCCGGTCACGGCCAAGGAGGGCTCGGTCATCGGTGTCGTGCTGTCCACCGGGCCACCGCCGGTGGCCATCCCCGACCTCACCACCTTCACCAACTGCAACGACGCCGTCCAGGCCCTGAAGGCGGTGCACCTGGTCGGGGTGTGCCCCGCCGCGGCCGCGCAGTACAGCTCGACCGTGGTGGCCGGTGCCATCCTTGCCACCTCGCCCACCGGCACCGCCCCCTACGGTTCGACGGTGACCATCATCACCTCCAAGGGCCATGCGCCGGTGGCCATCCCCACAGTGACCGGAGCCGGGTCGACGTACGCCACCGCCTCGGCCGCGCTGACCGCAGCCGGCTTCGTCCCGGCCCAGGCCAAGCAGTACAGCTCCACGGTGCCCACCGGCCAGGTCATCGGTACGACGCCCCCACCCTCGGCCGGCCCCCAGCCGTTCGGCTCCACGGTGACCGTCGACCTGTCGCAAGGGCCCCAACCGGTGACCGTCCCCAACCTGGTGGGGGACTCGGTGGCCGCCGCCACCAGTGCGCTCCAGGCCCTCGGTCTCAATGTCGCCGGCCCCTACGGACCGCCCGGCTCGACGACGGTGCTTTCGACGGACCCGGCGGCCGGCGCCTCGGTGCTGCCCGGGACCACCGTCAACATCTACACGTTGTGACCCCTGCCCCGGCCGGCTGCGAGCTGTGCGAGGCCGCCCGCATCACCGAGTGGTTCCACGAGGACGACACCTGCTGGGTGGCCGACTGCGAGGTGTGCGGGGTCCCCATGGTGGTGTGGAAGCAGCACGGAACCGAGCCCCCCGAGGCCGAGCTCGACCACATGCTGACCCAGCTGGGGCTCGTCGCCGACGAGCGCCTGGGGTCGGGCGAGTGGTCCTACGACCGGGTCATGCGCCAGATCCCCGACCACTTCCACGCCCACGCCCGAGACCCCAACTGGTGGTTCCGGCGGTTCGGGCGCCGGTGACCGGCGGGTGAGGGCGGCGCTTCCGTGATCAAGTACCTGGGGTCCAAGCGTCGGCTGGTGCCGGCCCTCACCGTCCTGGCCGCAGCGTCCGGGGCCCGGACCGGGCTGGACCTCTTCACCGGGACCACCCGGGTCGCCCAGGCGTGGAAACGGCAGGGGATGAACGTGACCGCGGTGGACAGCGCCCGCTTCGCCCACGTCCTGGCCCGGTGCTACGTGGACAGCGACCCGCGGGCCGAACCGGCCCTCGCTGCCGCGGTGTCTGTTGCCGTCGACCGGCTCAACGCCCTGCCGGGCAGGCCCGGCTACGTGACGGCCACCTTCTGCGAGTCGTCGCGGTACTTCCGGCCCGAGAACGGCGCCCGCATCGACGCCGTGCGCGACGCCATCGAGGTCGAATACGCCGGAAGCGACCTCTGGCCGGTGCTGCTGACCAGCCTCCTGGAGGCCGCCGACCGGGTCGATTCGACCACCGGCCTCCAGATGGCCTACCTGAAGCAGTGGGCGGCGCGGGCCCACCAGCCGCTCCGGCTGCGCATGCCCGAGCTCCTGGCCGGGCCGGGGCGGGCCGTCCGGGGTGATGCCTGCGCGCTGGCCGGCGCGCCGGAGCTGGGCGAGGTGGACCTCGCCTATCTCGACCCTCCCTACAACCAGCACCGCTACGACTCCAACTACCACGTGTGGGAGACCATCGTCGCCTGGGACGCTCCGTCCCACTACGGCGTGGCCTGCAAGCGCACCGACCTCAGGGACCCGTCCACCCGCAGTGCCTTCAACGGGAGGCGGACCATGCCGGCCGCCCTGGCCCAGGTGGTCACCGCGGTCCGGGCCGAGGTGGTGATCCTCTCCTACAACAACGAGTCGTGGCTGAGCTACGAGGAGCTGCACGAGCTCTGCGCCGGCCGCGGCCATGTGGAGGTCCTGGCCTTCGACTCCGCCCGCTACGTGGGGGCGAGGATCGGCATCCACGACCCCGCCGGCCGGAAGGTGGGGACCGTGTCCCACCTCCGCAACACCGAGTACGTGCTGGTGGCCGGCCCGCGGGCCCGGGTCCGGCGCATGGTGGACGCCGTCGTGGCGGCCGGACTGGGGCGGCCGACGGACCGCCCGGTGCCGGTACCGGTCGGACAGCCACGCGTTACCCTGCCGGTTTGACCGCGGCGCCGGGGGGCTGCCAACGTGGGCGGAACGAGTCACGCGCGGCCGACCCGGCGTGCGGTCGCGGCGAGCGGGCACCGAAACGGGGAACGAGGACATGGGAGCACTGGACGGACGGATTGCAATCATCACCGGAGCGGGGCGCGGCATCGGCCGTGAACACGCCCTGTTGTTCGCCGCCGAGGGGGCCAAGGTGGTCGTCAACGACCTGGGCGGTGCCCTGGACGGCTCCGGAGACGACCGCTCGCCGGCCCAGCAGGTGGTCGACGAGATCAAGGCAGCCGGTGGCGAGGCGGTGGCCAACGCCGACGACATCACCGACTGGGAGGGTGGCAAGCGCCTCATCGACACCGCCGTCGAGACCTTCGGGGACCTGCACGTGCTGGTCAACAACGCCGGCATCCTGCGTGACCGGGTGCTGGTCAACATGTCCGAGTCCGACTGGGACTCGGTCATCCACGTGCACCTGAAGGGGCACTTCGTCCCGACCAGGCACGCGGCGGCCTACTGGCGCGAGCAGACCAAGGCCGGGGTCGAGGTCAAGGCCTCGGTCGTCAACACCTCGTCGACGTCGGGGCTGCTGGGCAACCCCGGGCAGTCCAACTACGGAGCGGCCAAGGCCGGCATCGCCGCCTTCACCACGATCGCCGCCGACGAGCTGGTGCGCTACGGGGTCCGGGTCAACGCCATCGCCCCGGCGGCCCGCACCCGGATGACCGAGCACACCCCCGGCCTCTCCGACATCGTGCAGGCCCCGACCGATGCCTCGGTGTTCGACAGCTGGGACCCGGCCAACGTCCCGCCGCTGGTGGCCTACCTGGCCACCGAGGGCTGCCCATCGACCGGCAGGGTGTACTTCGTGCACGGCGGCCAGGTCCGACTGTTCCAGCCCTGGACCATGACCGACTCCATTGACAAGAACGATCGCTGGACGGTGACGGAGCTGCAGGCGGAGATGCACCGGCTCGGAGGCTGAGCCGTGTCCCGGGTCGGGGGACCCGGACGACCAGCCGATGACCGGAGCTTCGACACCGCCGAGGTGATCGAGGCCGAGGCCCTGCTCAGCGGCACAGGCGCCGGCGCCGAGGGCGGCATCGTCGTCCCGTGGCCCCTGCTCTTCCGGCACCGGATCCACCGGCGGCTGGCCCGATCGGAGCGTTACCAGTGGTGGGTGCTGTGGACGGTGCTGGCCGGCCTGTTGTCGGTGAACATCACTTTCACCGTGTTCGTGGTGGCGCTGCCGCAGGTGGCCACCCAGCTCCACACCACGGTGACCACCCTCACCTGGACGTCCACCGGTCCCCTGCTGGCCTTCGGCGTGGCCGCGCCGATCCTCGGCAAGCTCGGCGACCTGCGGGGCTACCGGCGGCTCTACCTGTGGGGGCTGTCGGGCGCCGCGGTCAGCGTGGTCCTCACCGCCTCGGCCCCGACCGCCGGCGTGCTCATCGCGGCGCGCCTGTTCGACGGGGTGCAGGGCGCGGCCACCGGAGCGGCGTCGATGGCCCTGGTCCTCCAGGCCTTCTCCCATGAGGACCGGGTCAAGGCCATGGGCTGGTGGGCCCTGGTGGGCGCGGGCGGCCCGGTCCTCGGGGTGACCATCGGCGCGCCGATCATCCAGTACTTCGGGTGGCGGGCCCTCTTCTGGGGAGAGCTTCCCCTGATGGCCATCGCCGCCGTGCTGGCCGTCGTCGTGCTTCCCGCCCACGACGGCTCCGTCGAGCTGGCGTCGGACGGCGAGGCGCCCGAACCCAGGGCCGCCGGGGCGCCCAGGGAGCCCGAGACTGCCGACCGGGCCGGAGCGGACCCGGTGCCGACCGGCGCGCCCAACGCCCCGCCGGCCGCTGCCTCACCGACTGACCGTGCAGGCGACTCCCCGGTCAGCCCCTGGCGCCAGCTCGACTGGATCGGGTCGGCCGCCCTCTCCGGCGCGGTGACTGCCGGCCTGCTCGGCCTCAACCTCGCCCCTTCGTGGGGCTTCACCGCCCCGGCCACCCTGGCCATCTTCGCCGTCAGCCTGGTGGCGGGTGTGTACTTCGTCCTCCACGAGCGCACCACCCCCCGCCCGCTCATCCCGCTCCACTACTTCTCGAAGCGCAACTTCGTCTTCCCCCTCGGGGCGCGTGCCTTCGTCAACTTTTCCTACATGGGCGGGTTCTTCCTCTTCCCGATCCTCATGGAGCGGGTGTACGGCTACAGCGAGACGAGTGCCGGCCTCCTGTCGACGGCCCGGCCGCTCATGTTCTCGATCTCGGCACCCATCGCCGGCTATGCAGCCGTCAAGGTGGGGGAGCGTTGGTCGGTGGTGGTCGGGGCCGTGACCCTCACCGTGTCGATGCTGGTCTTCACCCAGGTCGGGTCCGACCCTTCGGTGGTGATCATCGTCCTGGCGCTGGCGCTCTCCGGTCTGGGCAACGGGATCTCGACCCCGTCGACGGCCTCTTCGGCGTCGAACGAGGTGGCACCGGACGAGCTCGGCGTGATGAGCGCGGCGCAGTTGCTGATCACCCAGATCGGCATCGTGGCCGGCATCCAGGTGATGGTGACCGTGCAGGCATCGGGCCACGGCGGTGTGGGCTCGCTGGCCTCGTTCCACCGGGCCTTCGCGGTGGGGGCAGTGGTGGCCGTCCTCGCCGCCGTCTGCGGGTTCTTCGTGCGCAACACGGCCCGCCCGGGGAGGGTGCGGCCTCCGTCCGAGATGCCGGTTACCTAGCCGGCAGGCCGACCGGCCGACCGGCCGACCGGCCGACCGCAGGGCTGCTACTCGGTCATCGCCTGGATGCGGGCGGCGATCTCCGCCGCCGTCGGGTCGGGGGTCAGCGACTGCAAGGCCATCAGCTTGGCGAGGTCACCTTCCACCTTGATCTTGCCCTGCATGAACGCCTGCAGGCCGGCCTGGGGGTTGCCCTCGATCAGGATGGCCTTGGCGATGTCGTAGCCCATGGTGATCTTGAGGTCCACCGGATCGATGTGGCCGATGTCGATCACCAGCTCGCCGCCGCTGGTGTCTGCGTGGGCGTGCACGGCCCCTTCGCCGAAGGGGACCTCCACCACGACAAGGTTCATCCGGATCGAGTGGTCGATGGGGGCTACTTGGCCGTCGAACTCCTCCCTGATCGCCTGCGCCTCGGCCAGCCATTCGTCGCTAAGAAACAGATAGGTGGCCATCGGTGTGCCGCTCCTCGCCCGTTGGTGGAATCCCTCGGCCGTTCACTCTACTCCCGGGCCGGTTCCGTTGGGTCGCCCCGAGGTGCCGTCGAGCCGCCCCCCCACCTTGACCGCCGCCCGACGCATGCGCGCCGTTGGGCAGGCCCCGGCATCACCGGTAGCATCCCGTTCCGTGACTGCTCCCATCATCCGAGGTTGTGAGCCGTGGTCCGCCGACGGCGGATCCCACGGCGTGCTCGTCCTCCACGGGTACACCGGCAACCCCCAGTCGATGCGGCCCCTGGCAGAGGCGGCCGCCGCAGCCGGCTACACCGTCGACCTGCCACTGCTTCCGGGCCATGGCACCGCCATCGAGGACTTGCTGCCCACCCGGTGGGAGGACTGGTCCGGGGGGGCGGAGGCCGCCTACGAGGCGCTGGCCGCCCGGTGCGACAAGGTGATGGTGACCGGCCTGTCGATGGGCGGGACCCTCACCTGCTGGCTGGCCGAGCGCCACCCCGAGATCGCCGGCATCGCCGTGGTCAATCCCCTCATCGACCCACCGCACGCCGAACTCCGCGACGGCATCCGCAGCCTGCTCGATGCCGGCACCACGGTGCTCGACGGCATCGGATCGGACATCAAGAAGGAGGGGATCACCGAGTCCGCCTACGCGGGCACGCCGCTCGCGCCCTTGCTGTCGTTGTTCGACGGGGCCGACGAGGTCCATGCCAAGCTGGCGGACATCCACTGTCCGACCTTGATCCTGTCCAGCCGCGAGGACCACGTGGTGGAGCCGGTCTCCGGCGACGTGCTGGAGCGCTCGGTCGGAGGCGGGGTCGAGCGGGTCCACCTCGAGAACAGCTACCACGTGGCCACTCTCGACAACGACGCCGCGCTGCTCGAGAAGAAGGTGGTCGACTTCGCCTTCGAGGTCCTGGGCGGCCCCGGCACCGTCGCCTCCTGATGACGGAGCCCGGACGGCTGACCCGCGACGACGTGGCCCACGTGGCCTCCCTGGCCCGCCTCCACCTCAGCGACGAGGAGCTCGACCTCTTCACCGGCCAGCTGGCCGAGGTGCTCGACCACGCCTCGGACGTGGCGTCGCTCGACCTGGCCGGCGTGGCCCCCACTGCCCATGCCATGGCGGTGGTCAACGTGCTGCGGCCCGACGAGGTCCGCCCGGGGGTGGACCGCGAGGAGGTGCTGACCCAGGCCCCGTCGGTGGAGGACCACCGGTTCCGGGTGCCCCGCATCCTCGGCGAGGCACCGTGACCACCCGCTCACCGGCGGCCGAACAGGCGGCCATGGTGCGGGCGGGGGAGTGGTCCGCCGTGGACGTCCTCGAACAGCACCTCGCCGCCATCGAGGCCGGCGACGAGGCGATCCACGCCTTCAACCTGGTGACCGCCGACGAGGCGCGTGCCCAGGCCCGGGCCGTGGACCGGAAGGTGGCCGACGGGGGGGACCCGGGTCTGCTTGCCGGGGTCCCCGTGGCCCTGAAGGACAACCTGTGCACCCGTGGGGTGCCCACCACCTGCTCGTCGCGCATCCTCGAGGGGTGGAAGCCCCCCTATGACGCCACCGTCGTGACCCGGTTGGCCGAGGCGGGCGCCTTGCTGGTCGGCAAGACCAACATGGACGAGTTCGCCATGGGCTCCTCGACCGAGACCTCGGCCTTCGGCCCCACCCGGAACCCGCACGACACCGGTCGGGTCCCTGGCGGGTCCTCGGGCGGCTCCGCCGCAGCGGTGGCCGCCGGCTTCGCCCCGCTGGCCCTCGGCTCGGACACCGGGGGCTCCATCCGCCAGCCGGCTGCTCTGTGCGGGGTGGTGGGAATGAAGCCCACCTACGGGACGGTGTCCCGCTACGGCCTGGTGGCCTTCGCCAGCTCGCTCGACCAGATCGGCCCCTTTGCCACCTCGGTGGCCGACGCCGCCCTGCTCTTCGACGTCATCGGCGGCCACGACCCGCTCGACTCGACCTCGCTCAACCGTCCGACGCCACGGGTCCTGTCGGTCATCGACGACGGCGTCGACGGGCTGACCGTCGGGGTGCTGACCGAGTTCCTCGACGGGGCCGCCCCCGACGTGGCGGACCGGGTGCACCAGGCGGCCGAGGCCCTGGCCGCGGCCGGTGCCCGGGTCGAGGAGGTGTCGGTTCCCGAGGTCACCCTCGGGCTGTCGGCCTACTACCTGATCGCACCCGGGGAGGCGTCCTCCAACCTGGCCCGGTACGACGGCGTCCGCTACGGCCTGCGGATCGATGCCGAGGACACCGTGGCGATGAACACCGCCACCCGGTCGGCGGGCTTCGGCGACGAGGTCAAGCGCCGGATCATGCTCGGCACCTACGTGCTGTCCGCCGGGTATGTGGACGCCTACTACAACCAGGCCCTCCGGGTGCGCACGAAGATCATCGACGGGTTCGCCGCCGCCTACCGCCACTGCGACGTGCTGCTCGGCCCCACCGCCCCGACCACCGCCTTCGCCCTGGGGGCGAAGACGGGCGACCCGCTCACCATGTACCTGTCCGACGTCTGTACCATCCCGTCCAACCTGGCCGGACACCCGGCCATCAGCATCCCGTTCGGAGCGGGCGATGACGGCCTGCCGGTCGGGGTCCAGCTCCTCGGCCCGGCCCTGTCCGAGGGCACGGTGCTGAAGGTGGCCGCCGCGGTGGAGGCGGCCGCACCGCCGCTCGCCCCGCCGGCGCCGGCACGGGCGCCGGCCGAGGGGGTGGCGACGTGAAGCCGGGGTGGGAGATGGTCGTCGGCCTCGAGGTGCACTGCGAGCTCAAGACGGACACCAAGCTGTTCTGCGGCTGCCCCAACATGTTCGGGGACGAGCCCAACACGAACGTGTGCCCGGTGTGCCTGGGCCTGCCCGGCTCGCTGCCGGTGCTCAACCAGAAGGCGGTGGAGATGGCCATGGCCATCGGCACGGCCCTCAACTGCGAGATCCGGCCCTCGACCTTCCACCGGAAGAACTACTTCTACCCCGACCAGGCCAAGGACTATCAGATCAGCCAGTACGACGAGCCGATCAACGCGAACGGGCACCTCGACCTTCCCGACGGGTCGCGGGTGGGCATCGAACGAGCCCACATGGAGGAGGACACGGGCAAGACGACCCATGCCGGCACCTCCGGGCGGATCCATGGGGCGGACTACTCACTGGTCGACTACAACCGGTCGGGCGTGCCGCTGGTGGAGATCGTCAGCGCCCCCGGCATGCGCTCGTCGGCGCAGGCCCGGGCCTATGCGACCGAGCTGAGAGCGGTGCTGGTGGCCTCTGGCGCTTCCGACGGCAAGATGGAGGAGGGCTCGATGCGGGTCGACGCCAACGTGTCGGTCCGGCGTTCGGCCGGCGACCCCTTCGGCACCCGCTGCGAGATCAAGAACCTCAACTCCGTGCGCTCGCTGGGCCGATCCATCGACTACGAGGCCGACCGCCAGATCGCCCTCCTCGAGTCCGGGGAGGCGGTGGTCCAGCAGACCCGGCACTGGGACGAGGACGCCGGACGCACCGTGGCGCTGAGGTCGAAGGAGGAAGCCTACGACTACCGCTACTTCCTCGAGCCGGATCTGGTGCCGTTGGTGCCGGATGCCGAGTGGGTCGAGGCGGTGGCCGCCACGCTGGGCATGATGCCGGCCACCCGCCGGGCACGCCTGATCGATCTGCTCATCGACGGCGGTGGTGCGTCCGAGGCCCAGGTCGACCAGGTGGCGACCGTGGTCGACCTCGGGCTCGACGACCTGGTCGTCGCCGCGGTGGCCGCTGGGGTCGGCTCGGGGCTGGCGCTGGCTCGGACGGCCAACGAGGCCGCCACCGACGCCGACGCGGCCCGGCGGCTCGACCCCGGCTCGTATGTGGCGCTCTTGACGATGGAGGGCGCGGGCACCCTGACCGCCACCCAGGCCAAGGCGGTGCTGGCCGACCTGCTGGCCGACGGCGGGGGGGATCCGGTCACCATGGCCAAGGCAAGGGGCTTCGAGGCCATGTCCGAGGACTCGCTGGCCTCCACCGTGGCGGAGGTGGTGGTCACCCACCCCGACGAGTGGGAACGCTACTGCGAGGGCGGAGAGAAGGGGGACAAGCTGGCCGGCTTCTTCACCGGCCTGGTGATGAAGGCCACCCGCGGGCAGGCCAACGGCAAGGCCGTGGCTGTCGAGTTGGAGCGCCTGCGCGGCAGCTGACCGACCCCGGGCCGCCTGCGCTATGCGGCGGTCGACCTCAAGAGAGGCCCCCCAGCACGTCGAGGGCACCGGGCGGCCCCCCGGCAGCGAGGTAGGGCCCCGAGGGTTGGAACCCGAGGCGGGTGATGAAGACCGGACGGGCCGGGATGTCGGGCTTGGGGGTGAGGGAGCGCCAGGGGCTGTAGAGCATCCACACCCCGCTCGGGTCCTCGAAGACGGAGGCCTCGCCCGGGCCGGCCCCCTGGGAGTTGGAGCCGAGGAGCGGCAGGGTCGAGGTGTCGGAGCAGGGCCCCTCCGGCCCTGCGCAGCGGGCCGCTCCGATGCCGTAGGCCGGCTGGTTGAACCAGTTGCCCGAGTAGAAGACCCAGTAGGTGCCGCCCACCTGCACCATGTCGGGAGCCTCGACGATGGTGCCCTGCCACGGCTCGTCGGGGCTCATCAGGAGGGCGGGCGGGCCGGTCAGGCTGAGCCCGTCGGCGGCCAGTGGTTGTGACCACAGCTTGGTCGGCGTGGAGGCGCCCCCGATGTTCTGGTCCGACTTCCAGAGCATCCAGTTGGTGCCGCTCGCATCGGTGAAGACGCGCGGGTCGATGGCGCCACCCTGGGTGATCGGGCAGATGAAGGGCGTCGCCGTCGGGACGAAGGGACCGGTGGGGGAGGAGCCGACGGCGTCCCCGATGCACTGCATGGTGGGGCTGGACCCAGTGATCGCCGCAGTGAAGTAAAGCACGTAGGTCGACCCGAACCGATGGATGTCGGGGGCCCAGGTATAACCGGGAAGGGCCCACCCGGGGAGTTGGGGGAGGGCGTCGGTGAACGGCGACCAGGTGGTGAAGTCGGTGCTCGAGGACACCGGGACGTTGATCGTCGGAGGACCTGGCTGTCCGCTGGTGTAGAGGAAGTAACGGCCCTCGGTGACATAGAGCAGCGGATCCGACTGGTCCTGGCCCGAACTGACCAGCAGGCCGGGGGAGGCGGGGTCCGGGCTGACGGGAGGGCGGAGGGCGGCGGCGGTCGGCAGTGGCGTCGAAGCGGCCGGAAGCGGCGCTGTCGGGACGTGCGGGACGTGCGGGCGGCCGGCGGCAGTGGCGCGCACCGCGAGCGAGCCGGTGCCCGCCAGCACGGCGACGACCACCGCTACCGCCACCGCCACGACGAGCACGGCAAGCCAGTGGCCCGGTCGCCCGAACCTCTTCGCTGTGACCGTCTGCTGGCTGCGGTTGTTGCCCATGCGAGCGTGTGACCCCTTTGCGTGTTCCCGAGGAGCACCGACCTCCCCCCGGTTCGTGGCCACCGCAACGCTACCGCCGGACGGCGGCGACCGTGCCAAGGCCGGTGCGAAGGGCTCCGATGGTGGGGAAGACCGGTGGACATCTTCGGAGATCCTGGGGACGCGGCAAGAAATCCTGAGGAAAAGGTAAGGATTTCGCGACACCCTCTTGACCCTGGTTCGCCTCTCGATCACAGTGTCAATTGTTCGGGAAGCCGAAGCCCCAAGGGCTCTGAGGCGAGGACCGATGGAAGGGCCGCAAGGCCACTCCGGACGTCCGGGTCACAGGGTCGGCGGGGCCGTAGGCGACCGAAGCGGTGGTACGGGGACGGACTGGCGCCCTCCGGGGAGCAGCGGTCCGGTGCCTGTTGCAGGGTCGTCCGACACGGCTCGGCGCAGGTGAGGCCGGTGCCACCGGGCACGTGGCCCCAAGGAGCTGGAGCGGTTTCGGCCGCTCGGTTACTTGGGGCTGCGTCGCGTCCGGCCGTCGATCACGCCGCGCCTGGGTGGCGGATCGAACCGGGCGAACGGGCCGGTAGCTCAGCGGTGGTGCGTCGATGGCGCCACGGGCGCCACGGCCTCCATCCGGCACGGGTCTTCGTCCTCGTCGTTGCACCGTTCGCACTCGAGCTCGATCGTGCTGTGGGCGATGGCAAACGGCCTGGCAACGGCCTGCTTGACATGATCGCCGACGACCTGAGCCTCTTCGAGGGTGGGATGGCCGGTCAGCACCACGTGGGCGGAGAGCACCCGCATCTCGGTGGACAGGCTCCAGACGTGGAGGTCGTGGACCTCGCCGACACCCGCCACCCCCTCCATGGTCGAGGTCAGCTCGGCCAGGTCCACATCGGATGGCGTCGATTCGAGGAGGACGGTCACGCTGCCCCGGAACAGTCCGAAGGCCTGGTACACGATGATGGCCGCCACCACCAGCGCGGACACCGGGTCGAGCCAGGTGGCCGAGGGCGTGAACAAGAGGATCACCGCACCCACGATCACGGCCAACGACGCCAGAGCGTCGCCCATCATGTGGAGCAGGGCGGCGCGCATGTTGAGGTCGTTGGAACGGTCGTGAAGCGCCAGGGCGGCCACCCCGTTGACGATCAGGCCAAATGACGCCACTGCCACCACGATGCCCGCCCGCACCGGCTCGGGATGGGCGAGGCGGTGGACGCTTTCGACCACGATCAGCACGGTCACCATGGCGATGAGGGAGGCATTGGCCAGTGCGGCGAGGATGGTGGCCCGGTGGTTGCCGAACGAGCGTGCCGCGCTGGGGGGTCGGAGCACGAGCCGCACGGCCACCAGGGAGAGGGCCAGCGCCCCCACGTCGACGAGGTTGTGGCCGGCGTCGGCCAACAACCCGCTCGAGTGGGCGACGATCCCGAACACCACCTGGACGACCACCAGCGCTGCGTTGAGGGCGAGGCTGACGGCGAGTCTGCGGGTTCTGTCCATTGGCGCTCCTCCCGCCAAGCCTACCAACCGTGCCGATCCCGACTCCTCGAGGACCGCAGGTCACCCGGCGCAACGCCGCCTGCGGTGGCGGTCGCCGGCGGGAATGGACGCCGGATGGCACGGTGGCCATGGACCGCATGGGCGATGTGCTCGGAGCCGACGAGCTCTTCCGACCGTAGGGACCGCCGCTCAGACGTTGTGGGCCGTCGAGTAGATTGTCCAGTCATGGATAGGGGTCGACCGGGCGCCGGGACGGGCCGCTATCAGCTGTCCCAGCTGGAGAACATCGAGGCGGAGTCGATCCACATCATCCGCGAGGTGGCGGCCGAGTTCGAGCGGCCGGTCCTGCTCTTCTCCGGGGGCAAGGACTCGGTGGTGATGCTCCGGCTGGCCCAGAAGGCCTTCTGGCCGGGCCGGATCCCCTTTCCTGTGATGCACATCGACACCGGCCAGAACTTCCCCGAGGTGCTCGAGTTCCGCGATCGGTGCGTGGCGGAGGTCGGCGCCACGCTGGTGGTCGCCTCCGTGCAGGATTCGATCGACGCCGGGCGGGTCGCCGAGGAGCCGGGCCCCAACCCGTCGCGCAACCGACTGCAGACCAGGACGCTCCTCGACGCCATCACCGAGCACCGCTTCGATGCCGTCTTCGGTGGCGCCCGGCGGGACGAGGAGAAGGCGAGGGCCAAGGAGCGGGTGTTCTCCTTCCGGGACGAGTTCGGACAGTGGGACCCGAAGAACCAGCGGCCGGAGCTGTGGTCCCTCTTCAACGGCCGGCACCGGGCCGGCGAGCACATCCGGGTCTTCCCTCTGTCGGACTGGACCGAGTTGGACATCTGGCAGTACGTGGCCGACGAGGGGATCGACCTTCCGTCGATCTACTACTCGCACCGCCGGCGGGTGTTCCGCCGCGACGGCATGCTGCTGTCGGTGGGGCCCCACGTCGCCCCGGGGGGCGACGAGGAGGTGTTCGAGGCCACGGTGCGCTACCGCACCGTGGGCGACATGACCTGCACCGGTGCGGTGGAGTCGGTGGCGGTCTCCGTCGAGGACATCGTCGCCGAAGTGGCGGCCACGCGGCTGACCGAACGGGGTGCCACACGCGCCGACGACCGGGTGAGCGAGGCGGCCATGGAGGATCGCAAGCGAGTGGGCTACTTCTGATGGAACTGCTGCGTCTTGCAACCGCGGGTTCGGTCGACGACGGCAAGAGCACCCTGATCGGGCGGTTGCTCTACGACTCGAAGGCCATCTTCGAGGACCAGCTCGAATCCATGGAGCGGGTCAGCCGCCAGCGCGGCGACGAGTACACCGACCTCGCCCTCCTCACCGACGGTCTGCGGGCCGAGCGCGAGCAGGGCATCACCATCGACGTCGCCTACCGGTACTTCGCCACCCCGGTCCGGAAGTTCATCATCGCCGACACCCCCGGCCACATCCAGTACACGCGGAACATGGTGACGGGGAACTCGATGGCCGACCTCACCATCGTCCTCGTCGACGCTCGCAAGGGCATCGTCGAACAGACCCGCCGGCACGCATTTCTGGCCTCGCTGCTGCGGGTGCCCCACCTGTTGGTGTGCGTCAACAAGATGGACCTCGTCGGCTACGACCGAGACGTGTTCGAAGGGATCCGGGAGGAGTTCGCCTCGTTCGCCAGCCGCCTCGACGTCCGCGACCTCAGCTTCATCCCCATCTCGGCCCTCCAGGGCGACAATGTCGTGCAGCGGTCCGCCAGCATGCCCTGGTACGAGGGGGCGTCCCTCCTCCATCATCTCGAACAGGTCTACATCTCCTCGGACCGCAACATGATCGATGCGCGCCTGCCCGTCCAGTGGGTGGTGCGCCCTCAGGCCGCCAGCGTGCCCGACTACCGGGGGTATGCCGGCCAGGTGGCCGGCGGGGTGTTCAAACCCGGCGACACCGTGATGGTGCTCCCGTCCGGTCTGACCACCACCGTGGCGGGCATCGACACGTTCGACGGTCCCCTCGACGAGGCGTTCCCCCCGATGTCGGTGACCGTCAGGCTCACCGATGACGTGGACGTGTCGCGGGGCGATCTGATCTGCCGACCGCTGAACCAGCCCACGGTGGGCCAGGACCTCGACGCGATGGTTGCGTGGATGACCGAGCGACCGTTGGCCGTCGGGGACTTCCTGGCGCTCAAGCACACCACGCGCTGGGTGCGCGCCGTGGTGCGGGACGTCCGCTACCGACTCGACGTCAACACGTTGCACCGCGACGAGTCGGCGTCGACCCTCGGTCTCAACGACGTCGGACGGGTCAGCCTCCGCGTCACCCAGCCGCTCTACTACGACAGCTACCGGCGCAACCGACTGACCGGATCGTTCATCCTGGCCGCCGAGGACACCAACGTGACCGTGGGCGCCGGCATGCTGCACGGCCCCGACTGAGCCGGAGACGCAGGCATGGCCTCGTCGAACCTCACCTCGCACCCGGGGTTGGTCACTCGTGAGGAACGGGCCGAGGTCTTCGGGGCACGCGGGGCAACGCTGTGGCTGACCGGGCTCTCCGGGTCGGGGAAGTCGACGGTGGCGGCCGCAGTCGAGCAGCGCCTTGTCTCGGGGGGCCGGAGTGCCTACCGGCTCGACGGTGACCACGTGCGGACCGGGCTCAGCGCCGACCTCGGGTACAGCCGTGAGGACCGCGAGGAGAACACCCGGCGGACAGCCGAGGTTGCCTGCCTGTTCGCCGACGCCGGGCTGGTGGCCATCGTCGCACTGATCAGTCCCTATGCCGAAGCGCGCCTCGGGGCCCGTCGGCTCCACGAACGTTCCGGGCTCCCTTTCGTGGAGATCTACCTGGCCGCCTCGGCCGGGCTCTGCGCCACCCGCGATCCCAAGGGGCTCTACGCACGGGCGACAGCCGGCAGCATCGGATCGTTCACCGGCATCGACGACCCCTATGAAGTGCCGGACGCACCCGACCTGACCCTCGAGGCGGGGACCCCGTTGGACGAGGCCGTCGACGCGGTGGTGGCCGCACTGGGACGCGCGGATCAGGCACCGCCCCCGGCCGCGGCCTCGGGCACCTGACGGTACCGATGCCCTGAGTCGCCGGCTTCGACCACGGACCGTGACCGAGGCATCTCTGATCCACGGTCGTCACGTGGCACCGTGCCGTCGGTGTCTGCGGTCCGGACCGGCGGTCGAGTGGACCGAAATTTCGGATGGTTCCGAGCTCTCGAACGGGGGTGGACACCGCGTCCGGGGGGACTCCGCGATGACCTGCCGAGGGTGGCGACCGGCCAGAGCAGAAGGAGGGAGGTTGCCGCCGGAATGAAGGGGGAGTGGCGCCCCTGCTCGGATCCGAAGATCGGGCCTTCCCTACCACCCTGTACGCGCTGGGGGCGCCTTCGGTGGTGGCCGGCGATCGGCACCCTGCCGGCGTGACCGTGTGCCGATGCACCATGCGGTCTCTGCCAAAGGGACCGACCGTTCATCCACCGTTGACAGATCGGCTCCCCGTGTCAAGATTCCATGGACATGGCCAAGAAGAAGCAGACCGACCAGGGTTCGAAGAAGAAGCGCTCCGACCGGGAGCCGAAGGGGGAGCGCCCCGAAGGGGCGCCACAGGGCAAGGGTGTCGACCGGGAGCCGAAGAAGAGGCGCTCCGGAGCTGCGCTACCGATCGAGGGTGCCGAACAGGCGCCGCAGACGCCACCCACGGAACCGGTGCCGCAGCCCCCACCCACCCAACAGGCGCCGCAGGCGCAGCGCCCGGAAGACCTGTCGGCGCCCGGGGCTCGAGGATGCGGCAGTCTCTGCTCGGCCGCAGCAGGGGGCACCCCGAGTGCCGCGGTCACCCGCCGCTGGTCGACCAGGCCCGGGGTGGTGAGCTTCACCGGGCCCGGCACTTGCACCCTGGACACCAACCAGGCTGGTGATGCCAGCTACTCGGCCGCACCCCAGGTGCAGCAGTCGTTCACGGTGACATCCACGGTCCCCCCCGTGTGCACCCACAAGTGCCACGGCCACCATCACCATCACGGCCACCATCACCATCACCACCACGGCCACCATCACGGTCACGGTCACGGTCACGGTCACGGCCACGGCCACGGCAAGGGCCGGGGCTGACCTCACAGCAACCCGATGCAGTGGTGATCGGGACGACCGCTTGAACGCTCACGGGTAGGCCGGGTGCTGTAGGCCCGGCCTACCGAGCGTTCGGCGCCGCTCGGTGGAGCCCGGATGGCCTGAGCATCTGCCTTCGAGTCGGACGACATCCAAGGTGGGTCATGCGTCGCGTGGGGAGTCGGTTACCGCGCAGCCCGCTTGCGTGCATCCGGCACCGTCTGACCCGCTGGCCACGTCCGATGCCCTGCTTCCTTCAGGGAACCCCGGGGCTGCGCTCAGCCGGCGTCGGCGAAGATGCTGGCGGGCCTCATGCCCCAGGCCACCTGGCGGGCCAGCTCGGCGCTGACCACGGCGAGGTCCGCGACGTGGGTGACGCCGACCAGCCTGGTGTCGGTGGTGAGGAGCCGGACCGGCAGGCCGACGCCGTCGGCCACCATGGTCGCCACCACCTCGGGCAGGAGGACCTCGACCCCGGGCGGCTCCCCGCCGGCCGCCAGCTCGGCGATCAGCGCGTCCTCGTCGAGGCCGCTGGCGTCCATGGCCGATTCGAACACGTCCCAGATGGCGGGCTGGAAGCCCCACAGGTTGACCGAGGTCGGCAGGTCGCCGGACAGCAGGGCCGGCTCGACCCCGTCCCCGGAGCGGAAGCTCTCGCCGTCCGCCTGGCGGGCGACCTTGCGGCGTTCGGTCAGGGCCACCAGATGGCCGCTCGGGTCCACCTCGCAGATCCCGCGGGTCACCGGGTCGTCGGTGGCCACGGTGGAGGCCAGGCGGTACCCGACCAGCGCGTGCTCGCCGTTGTCGGTGGCCAGCTGCGCGGCCAGCATGCCCATCGCCGCCTCGCCGTAGACGTCGTCGGCGTTGGAGACGGCGAAGCTCCGGTCCGTCTCGAGTGCGTCCCGGGCCGCCAGCACCGCGTGCACCGTCCCGAGGGGCAGCCGTTGCTCGGCGAAGGCCACATCGACCGACCCCGGCCAGCACTGCTCGACGTGGTAGCGGATGGCCGGGCCCGTCTCGGGGTGGAGCACCAGCACGATCCGCCCGAACCCGGCCGTCACCGCGTCGCTGGCCAGCAGGTCGATGACCGCTTCGCCGCTGGGGCCGATCGGGGCCAGCGGCTTGCATCCGCCGTAGCGCTTGGCCAGGCCGGCGGCCAGCACGACCAGTGAGGGTGCCATGTCCGGACTCAGCCTCCCCAGCGCAGCACGGCACTGGCCCAGGTCATGCCGCCGCCGAACCCGGTGAGCAGCACGTGGTCGCCCTCTCGGAGGCGCCCGGTGTCCAGAGCGTCGGCCAGGGCCAGGGGAATCGACGCGGAGGAGGTGTTGCCGTAGCGGTCGATGACCACCACCGCCTTCTCCTCGGGGATGCCGAGGCGCTGGCACGCGGCGCTGATGATGCGGAGGTTGGCCTGGTGCGGCACGACCAGATCGATGTCCGCGGGGCTGAGGCCGGCCTCGGCGATGGCCTGCTCCGACGATTCGACCACCACCCGCACCGCCTTGCGGAAGATCTCCTTGCCGTCCATATAGAGGTAGCCACCGTGGTCGCACTTGAGCAGGTGCCGCAGCGATCCGTCCGCTCCCAGCTTCCACGACAGCAGCTGGCCGGGCCCGTCAACGGCCTCGAGGACCACCGCGCCTGCTCCGTCGCCGACCAGGACGGCCACCGAGCGGTCGCCCCAGTCGGTGATCCGGCTGAGGGTCTCCGATCCGATCACCAGCAGGCGCTCGGCGCCGATGGCCAGCAGGCCGTGGGCCACCGTCAGGGCGTAGACGAAGCCCGAGCAGGCGGCGTTGACGTCGAAGGCGCCGCCTGGCACGCCGATCCCGTCCTGCACGGTGGCCGAGGTGCCCGGCACGATCTGGTCGGGGGTGGTGGTGGCCAGGATCACCGCGTCGATCTCGTCGGGACGCCGCCCGGCCTTGGCCAGGGCAGCCAGGCCCGCCTCGATGGCCAGCCCGGAGGTGGTGCCGCCGATCCGCCGCTCACGGATGCCGGTGCGCTCTCGGATCCAGGCGTCGTTGGTGTCCAAGGTGACCGACAGGTCGTCATTGGTCACCACCTTGTCGGGCAAGCCGATGCCCCACCCGGTGACGACGCCACCCCGGGTGGTCCTCACTGCTCAGCCGCCTCGAGCACGTGGATACCGATGAACCCGGCATCGCTCCGTCCGCCACTGCTCCCGATGATGCCGCCGGTGTTGGCGGCCACCGCCAGGCGGGCACCGTCGACCTGGCGTCGACCGGCCTCGCCCCGTAGCTGGGAGGTGAGCTCCACCACCTGGGCGATGCCGGTTGCCCCTAGGGGATGACCACGGGCGACCAGGCCCCCACTGGTGTTGACTGTCAGGCCCTTGCCGCCGAGCGCGGTGTCGCCGGCCACGGTGGCCGGGCCCGCATCCCCCGGCTTGAAGAAGCCCAGCGACTCGAGGGCATAGAGCTCCTCGGCACTGGTGGCGTCGTGCAGTTCGACCAGGTCGACGTCCACCGGGTCGATGCCGGAGTCCTCCCACGCCGCCGTGGCGGCCTCGGCCAGGCGATCGTGGTAGTCGATGTCACCGTTGCCGGAGCGGACCGTACTCGTCCGGATCCGGGGGGCCTTGGGTGCCGGGGACGCGGAGAGGACCACGGCGGCGGCGCCGTCGGTGAACGACGAGCACATCAGACGGGTCAGCGGCCACACGATGGTGGGGGACCCGAGCACCTCCTCGAGGGTGACCTCGGACTGGAACTGCGCGTCCGGGTTGAGGGACCCGTGCCGGCGGGCCTTGACCGCGGCAGCGGCGAACTGCTCGATGGTGGCCCCGCGCTCCTCCATCACGCTGATCGCCCAGGTTGCGTTGAGCGCCATCAGCACCGACCCGGACGGGTTCTCCATCGTCGCGTGCAGGTAGGTGCGGTCGGCGAGGGGGACACCGTCCTCGATGCCGGCCAGGGTGGCCCTGCGGTCGCCCGTCCACATCTTCTCGACCCCGACGGCCAGCACGGTGCCGGTGCCGGCCATGGTGGCCAGGGTGGCCATGTGGAGGGCGGAGGAGCCCCCGGCGCACGAGTTGTCCACGTTGATGATCCCGGCATGGCGCAGGCCGGACCGGCTGAGGAACGTCTGGCCCCGGATGCATCCCTGATCGACGAGCCGTCCTGCCGTGGCGTTGCCGAACACCACCAGGTTGACGTCGTCGGCGTCGACCCCGGCGTCGGCCAGGGCCTCGGCCACCACCTGTTGAGCCATGTCCCCGGTGGTGCGATCCCGCCTGTTCATCGGTGTGATGGCGGTGCCCACGATGTGTGCGGTGCGGTCCATGGCGTCCTTCTTATCCTCGGGTCGGCACGCCGGCCGCCGACAGGGCGGTGGCCAGGCGTTCGAACTGCTCCAACGGTTCGTCGGCGGTGATGTAGACCGCCACATGCTCGGCCCCTGCATCGCGATAGGTGGTGACGACATCGGCCACCTCGGCGGCGGTCCCGGCCACCAGGTGGTGATCGAACGCCTTGGCCGGGATGCCGTAGAGGGAGGACATCCACCCGGTGCCCCGTTGTCGGCCCATCCCGGCGTCGTCGTCGATGGAGACGAACAGGACGATGGACGGGGTGACCTCGCCGGCCTCCCGTCCGACGCGGTCGATCTCCTTGGCCAGGCGCTCGAGAGCGGCGCGGTACTCGGCGGCGCTCAAGAAGAGGGGCATCCACCCGTCGGCCAGCGTGGCCGCCCGGCGCAGGGCGGCCTCCGAGGAGCCGCCGACCCACACGGGCACGGGTGCCGGGGCGGGCAGCTGGCGGTAGCGAGCGGGGCCACCGGCCTCGAGGTCGCCGCCCGTCGTGCCCGCGCCGCTGTGCCACGACCGTCGGAGCTCCTTGATGCCGGCGTCGAGCTCGGAGCCGCGGGTATGGAAGGCCGCGCCGGCCTGCTCGTACTCGCCCACGTGGCTGCCCACCCCGACGCCGAGGACGACGCGGCCCCCCGTCAGGGCCTGCAGCGACGCGGCCTGCTTGGCCACGACGGGGGCCTGGCGCAGGGGGAGTTGGATCACGCACGTCCCCAGGAGCGCCCGATCGGTTGCGGTGGCGGCGATGGAGAGGACGACCATGCACTCGAGGCACGGCCCGTGCCAGAACAGGTGGTCACAGGTCCAGAGTGCGCCGGCACCCAGCTCCTCGGCGCGGCGGCAGACGGAGGCGATCTCGGAGACGGCGCCTCCACCGGGCCCGCCGGAGGGCTCCGCCCACGCGGGCACCGTGTCCTGGGCGAAGGTCGGCAGGATGAGTCCGATCGGCCCCAGGGGAGTTGCAGGTCGCACCATGGGCACAACGCATGGTAACCGCCATGGTGGGCAAACGCGGCCACCGTGGCGGCGGCATTCGACTGCCCGGCGGTCCGATCACCGCCCGTCGAGTGCATGGTTCCACTCCGTGGGACGGCCCGCCCGGCTCGACGACGGAGCGCCATCGGCGCAGGCGAGGGGCGTGCCGAGCGACGCCGATGTCGGAGGTCCGGGGCCGACGCGGCAGACTGGGGAAGCGTGAGCATCCGACCGGTGTTGTAGACGGTGGACCGGTGAGAGGACAGGCTGTGAATCCCGAACAAGGAGATGGTGCCGTGGAGCCCACGGCTGACCAGGCGGCTGTCCCCGACAGTGGTGCAGAACAGCCGTCGTTGACCGATGGGGAGCGCGGTGAGCGCTTGAGCGCGCTCAACGGACTGATCGAGCTGATGCGGCCGGCTGTCCAGGCCGACGGTGGCGATCTTGCCCTGCTCTCGGCCGACGTGGTCACCGGGGTCGTCGAGGTGCAACTGCAGGGGGCGTGCAGTTCGTGCGCGGTCAGTTCCTCGACCCTGCAGGGCGGGGTGGACCGCATCCTGCGCGACCGGCTGCCGTGGGTGACCGAGGTGCGAGGCGGGGTGGACGAGTCGGTGGACCCGTTGGTGAGCGAGTCGATGGGCCGCGGGGGCTACGTACCGAGCTTCTGAGCTGCGGTTCTCGATCGTTCCGCAGGCGGCCGCGGGCCGATCGCATTAGTTAGCCGAACTAACTAAACTGGGGCCATGGTGTTCGTTTCCGCCCCGGCCGATCCCTCCATCGAACAGGCTGCCATCGGCCACGACCCGGCGGGCCCGGTGGAGGTCTCCGAGTCGGAGCTGGCGTCGCGGCTGCGCCTGGCCGTCACCCGCCTGCACCGGCGCCTCCGTCAGCAGACCGCCGGCGGACTGACCCCGTCCCAGGCCTCCGCATTGGCCAGCATCGAGCGGCTCGGCTCGCCGACCCTGGGCGCGCTGGCCGCACGCGAGTCCGTGCAGCCGCCGTCGATGACCCGCATCGTCGGCGCGCTCGAGGCCCTGGGCTACGTGTCGCGGGTGGTGGACCCCGACGACCGACGGGTCGCCCGGGTCGCCGCCACCGCCGAGGGCCAGTGCGTCCTCCAGCGCGGCCGGACCTTGAAGAACGCCTTCCTCGCCGACCAGCTGCACAGGCTGCCGGACGAGGACCGCGAGGCCCTGGGCGCGCTCACCGCGCTGCTCGAGCGCCTGGTGGAACGGGACGACCCATGACCAAGGTCCGCGCCGCGTGGAACCAGACGTTCCACTCCCTGCGCATCCGCAACTACCGCCTGTACTTCGTCGCCCAGCTGATCTCGGTGTCCGGCACCTGGATGCAGACCGTGGCCCAGGCCTGGCTGGTCCTGCACCTCACCGGAAGCGGTGTGGACCTCGGGATCGTGGTCGGACTGCAGTTCCTCCCCATGCTGCTGTTCGGCCCGTTCGGGGGGCTGGTGGCCGACCGGGTGAACAAGCGCAGGCTGCTCTACCTGACACAGACGGCGGGCGGCATCCTGGCCCTGGTGCTGGGTGTCCTGGTGGTGAGCCACGTGGTGCAGCTGTGGCAGGTCTACCTGCTGGCCACCCTGCTCGGCATGGTCAACGTGTTCGACAACCCGACCCGCCAGACCTTCGTGATGGAGATGGTCGGGCGCGACGAACTGCCCAATGCGGTGAGCCTCAACACCGTGGTGATGAACACCTCCCGGGTGGTGGGGCCGGCCATCGGTGGTGTGGTGATCACCGTGTTCGGGCTGGGCATCTGCTTCTTCGTCAACGCCGCGTCGTACATCGCCGTCATCGTCGGGCTGTCCATGATGAGGAGCAAGGAGCTCCATCCGACCCAACGCGTGGTGCGGGCCAAGGGCCAGATCCGCCAGGGCTTCCGTTACGTGTGGCGCACCCCGAGCCTGCGCAACACGCTGCTGGCCGTCGCCGTCATCGGCATCTTCGCCTACAACTTCACCGTCACACTCGCCCTGCTGGCCAAGGTGACCTTCCACGGTGGAGTGGGCGCCTACTCGTTGCTGACCTCGTGTATGGGCATCGGGGCGGTGGTGGGAGGGTTGTTCGCCGCACACCGGGCCCGGCCCACCCCCCGCCTGTTGCAGGTCCTGGCCCTGGTCTTCGGCGGGCTGTTGGCGGCCGTGGCCCTCGCCCCGACACTGATCAGCGCGGCGGCCCTCATCGTGTTGATGGGCGCCGCCTCAATCGGGTTCATCGCCACGGCGAATGCCAGCTTGCAGCTGGCCTCCGAGCCCGCCATGCGGGGCCGGGTCATGGCCCTCTACGCCATGGCCTTCCTGGGCACCACGCCGATCGGGGCGCCGCTGGTCGGCGCCATCGCCCAGTGGACCAGTCCCCGGATCGCACTGCTCATCGGGGCGGTGGCCACGGTGGTTGCCGCCGGACTGTTGATGTGGCGGCACCAGGCCGGCCTCAGAAACCATGGTGGGCCCTCCGAGGAGGAGGCCCGGGCGCTCGAGGCCCGATCGGTCGAGGACGTCGAGTCGACGCTGCGCTAGTCGGCTCAGCCCGCAGCGGCGGCCGGCTTGGGCTCCTTGGGCAGGCCGAGCACCCGCTCGCCCACGATGTTGCGCTGGATCTCCGCCGTCCCGCCCCAGATGGTCTCCGACCGCGAGAAGAAGAAGGACGCCTGGAGGTCGCTCACCGGGTAGTCGTCCCGTCCCCGGCGCAGGCGTGCGTCGACCAGGTCGTCGGGCTCGCCGGTGAGGATCTGCCCGTCCATCCCGAGGATGTCGATGGCCAGTTCCATGGTGTCCTTGTGGAACTCCGACCAGAACATCTTGTTGCAGGCACCGAGGGCGGCCATGTGGTGGGTCCCGTTGAGGGCGTCGGTCAGCGACCGGTAGCCGTTGATCTCCATGATCTTGACCTTCGACCAGGCGGTGGCCAGGCGCTGGCGGATCAGGGGGTCGTCGATCCGGCCGTTCTCCGTCGCGGTGGCGATGATCTGGTCGAGCTCGCGCAGGAACCGGCGGTGCCCGGTGGTGGCCGAGGAGCCCCGCTCGAAGCCCAGGGTGGTCATCGCCACCTTCCACCCGTTGTTCTCGCCCCCGACCACGTTCTCCCTCGGGCAGCGGGCGTTGGTGAAGAAGACCTCGTTGAAGTCCGCACTCCCGTCGACCTGCTCGATGGGCCGCACCTCGACCCCGGGCTGTTTCATGGGCACCAGCAGGTAGGAGATGCCAGCGTGCTTGGGGGCATCGGGGTCGGTGCGGGCCAGCAGGAAGATGTAGTCGGCGAACTGGGCCTGGGTGGTCCACACCTTCTGGCCGTTGATCACCCACTCGTCACCGTCGAGGTCGGCCCGCGCCTTGAGCGATGCCAGGTCGCTGCCGGCGTCGGGCTCGGAGAACCCCTGGCACCAGGTGATGGTGCCGTTGAGGATGCCGGGGATGAACTGCTTCTTCTGCTCCTCGCTGGCCCACTGAAGGATGGTCGGGCCGACCAGGGTGTCGCCGAAGAAGTCCGCCCGCAGGGGGGCCTCGGCCCGGGCGAACTCCTCGTTGAGCACCACCGACTCCATGAGGGAGAGTCCCTTTCCTCCGTACTCCTTTGGCCACGACGCGCAGATCCAGCCCCCTCCGAAGAGCTTCTTCGTCCACTCGTGGTTGAAGGCCTTCCTCTCCTCGCGGGTCATGGTGAACCCCGGGGTGCCCCACCCGTCGGGCAGGTTGTCGGTCAACCACCGGCGGATCTCGGCTCGGAGCGGCTCGGTGTCGGCGGGATAGCTCAGGTCCATGGGGCCACAGTACCCCCGGGGCCGGCGAACCGAGAAGGTGGGTGGCCCTCCCCGCTGTCCGTCCCCAGGGCAGTGCCACGGGCGCGTCGGGATGTGTCGCGATGGTGAACCCGCAGGTGGGGCCCGGGCGGTGCCGGGCACTCGCCGCCGTCGGCCCCGGGAGCGCTACCCGCGTCTACGCTGGCATCCGCATGAATGTCAAACAGTCGTCGACGCCACCCGGGCTCGAAGTCCTGCACCTGTCCAACGTCATCAGGCGCCCCCTCGTGGACGGCGCGGGTGACCGGCTGGGGCGCGTGCAGGACCTCATCGTCCGCCTGGGGGACAGTCCCCACCCACCGGTGGTCGGCCTGGTGGTCCGGATCGGCGAGCGTGACCTCTTCGTCCCCATCCGGAAGGTGGCCGCGTTCGAGCCGGGACGGGTTCGCTTCGAGGGCCGGCGGGTCGACCTGCGCCGGTTCGAGCGGCGACCCGGCGAGCTGCTGCTGGCCAAGGACCTCCTGGCCCGCCACCTGATCAACCTTGTCGGCGGCCGGATCATCCGGGCCAACGAGATCGAGCTGGCCAAGGTCAACGACGCCTGGGAGGTGGTGGCGGTCGACTCGTCGACGAAGCCGGTGCTCCGTCGGCTGTTGCCCGGGCGGTGGGGGGCGCACTCCGAGCCGGGCATGATCGTCGACTGGGCCAGCATCGAGCCGTTCGTCGCCCACGTGCCGTCGTCCAAGCTCCGTATCCCCTACCGCAAGCTGGCCAAACTGCACCCGGCTCAGATCGCCGACCTGGTGGAGGCCGCCTCCCACGAGGAGGGCGAGGAGATCATCGAGGCGGTCGGCGAGGACCTCGAGCTCGAGGCCGATGTGTTCGAAGAACTCGACAGCGAGCACCAGGTGGAGTTCGTCCGCAGCCGCACCGACGAGGAGGCGGCCCGCCTGCTCACGTCGATGGCCCCCGACGACGCCGCCGACCTCATCGTCGAGCTGGACCAGGAGCGGCGTCTGCCCACCCTCAACCTGCTGCCCCAGCCCCAGCAGGGCAAGGTCCGCTCGCTGCTCAGCTACCACCCCGAGACGGCGGGCGGTCTGATGAGCCCGGACTTCCTCTGCCTGCCGATCGACACCACGGTGTCCGCCGTCCTCGAGGCCATCCGGGCCAGCAGCGCGCCGAAGGAGGCCCTGAACGTCGTCTTCGCCGCTGACGAGAGCGGCCAGATGACCGGGTCGATCTCGGCCGTCAGGCTCATCCAGGTCGATCCCTCGGCGTCACTCGGATCGGTGTTCGAGGCGGACCCGGTCCACGTCCACACCGACTGGGACCTGGGCGGCATCGTCCGCATCATGTCCGACTTCAATCTGATCGTCGTCCCGGTCGTGGACCCCGAGCACCGGGAGATCCTCGGGGTGGTGACCGTCGACGACGTGCTCGAGCTGCTTCTCCCGACCGGGTTCCGGCGCGACTTCGGCCGCACGGCGCCCGAGGACTGACCGATGTTCCAAGAGCGAAAACCCGGCCCTGCCATCGACAGTGGCTGACGAGCGCTCGGCCGGTCCCACGGCGACACAGCCCTGCGCCTGCTCCCAGCGGGCCGCGAGGCGTGCCGTGGTCGGCTCCGGCGCCGTCGGGACCTGAGGCTCCGACCGGGGTACAGGCCCGGATCCCACCAGACCAAGGGCGCAAGGCGCTCGTACCGCACCACCCGAACCGATGACCCGCATGCTCGGCATCGGGGCCGATGGACACGAGACGTCCTCGGCCAGATGCCCGCGTGCACCGCATCGCCCGCAAGCAGTTGTCGCCGCGCAAGACCAGGAGGAGGTGAACCATGGCCGAGGAGGATCGAGAGGAGGACGCCCATACCGCCGTCCTCGACTCCGCCCACGTCGGTGACATCCATGGCGCCTTCGGGACCATCCGCGAGCACGATCTCGATGTGCGGCGCTCGTGGACGGCGCGGCTGCTCACCCTGCTGGCCATCATGGGCCCCGGCCTCATCGTCATGGTGAGCGACAACGACGCCGGGGGTGTCGCCACCTACGCCCAGGCCGGCCAGAACTTCGGGCTGACGCTGCTGTGGACTTTGCCCCTCCTCATTCCGGTGCTCGTCGTCAACCAGGAGATGGTGGTGCGCCTGGGCGCCGTCACCGGTGTGGGCCACGCCCGGCTGATCAACGAACGGTTCGGGAAGTTCTGGGGTGCCTTCTCGGTGGGGGACCTGTTCATCCTCAACTTCCTGACCATCGCCACCGAGTTCATCGGGGTCAGCCTTGCCCTCGAGTACTTCGGGATCAGCGATTACCTCTCGGTCCCACTTGCCGCGTTCGGCCTCATCGCCATGACCGCCAGCGGCAGCTTCCGCCGGTGGGAGCGGTTCATGTTCATCTTCATCGCGGTGAACTTCCTGGTGATCCCCCTGGCCGTCTTCAGTCACCCCACCGCCGGTGCGTTCTTCCACGGACTGGTGGTCCCCGGGGTGAAGGGCGGGTTCAACTCGACATCGGTCCTCCTGGTCATCGCCATCGTGGGGACCACCGTCGCCCCGTGGCAGCTTTTCTTCCAGCAGTCGAACATCGTGGACAAGCGGATCACGCCCCGGTGGATCAACTACGAACGGGCGGACACCGTGGTCGGCTCGTTGATCACCGTGTTCGCCGCGGCCATGCTGATGGCCGTGGTGGCCGCCGCCTTCAGCGGGACGTCGCTGGCCGGGCACTTCACCAACGCCGGCGGGGTGGCGACCGGCCTCGAGCACTACGTGGGACGTGCGTCCGGCGACATCTTCGCCATCATCCTGCTCAACGCCTCGATCATCGGGGCGGCCTCGGTGACCCTGGCCACCTCGTACGCGTTCGGTGACGTGTTCGGCGCCCACCACTCGTTGCACCGGAGCTGGAAGGACGCCAAGTTCTTCTACGGGGTCTTCACCGGCATGGTGGTGCTGGCGGCGGGGATCGTCATCATCCCGGGGGCCCCGCTGGGCGTGATCACCACCGGGGTCCAGGCCCTCGCAGGGGTCCTGCTCCCCAGTGCCACGGTCTTCCTCCTGCTCCTCTGCAACGACAAGGAAGTGCTGGGCCCCTGGGTCAACCGCCCCTGGCTCAACGTCCTGGCCAGCCTCATCGTGGCCATCCTGCTGCTGATGTCGCTGGTCCTGATGGCGACCACCCTCTTCTCCCAGATCAACGTCACCCTGCTGTCCGAGGCGCTGGGCGTGCTCCTGGTGGCGGTGTTCGTCGTGGCCGGGGTGGTGATGGTGCGCAACCGCTCGAAGCGCCCGCCGCCACCGGTGGTCCCGATGGAGAAGCGGGCCACCTGGCGGATGCCCCCGCTCAACCTGTTGGAACGCCCCACGTGGTCCCGTGGGCGCCTGGTCGGCATGTACCTGCTCCGGATCTACCTGGTGGTGGCCGTCCTGTTGCTGCTGGTCAAAGCCATCGAGCTCGCCTGATGCTGCCGGTCGGGGCCATGAGGCCCGGCGTCCCCGGATGACGCCCGGCAGAAGGCGGGGCATGGGCCCCCGCCAGGTCGAATACGGCCACGTTTGCGCCGAAGGCCCTGGCCGGGGGAGTATCTGACTTCTATGTGCCTGCTGGTCTCGGTTCTCCATGCCTAGTTTCGGGCTCAAGCGGCACAAGGTCAAGGGTCCGGCCACCCCACCCCCGGTGCCCGAGCGCATCGCCCCCCGGCCTCCGGCCCCGGGGGGGCTCCGCATCGCCTTCCTCGTCTACCGGGGCAACCCCCGCTGCGGCGGCCAGGGGGTCTACACCCGACACCTCACCCGTGAGCTGGTGGCCCTGGGCCACTCGGTCGAGGTGTTGGCCGGCCAGCCCTGGCCCGAGGTGGACGAGGGCGTCGGGTTCACGCCGGTGCCCAGCCTCGACCTCTACCGCGACCCCGATCCGTTCCGGGTTCCCCACTTGCGCGAGTTCGTCAACTCGTACACCACGCCGATCGCCGCCCTCGAGTTCGGGGTCATGTGCACGGCGGGCTTCCCCGAGCCGTGGACCTTCAGCCTCCGGGCCCGGCGCCTGCTGGCCGACCGGCTGGACGACTTCGACCTCGTCCACGACAACCAGTGCCTGGGCAACGGGATCCTCGGCATGATCGAGGACGGCTGGCCGTTGCTGACCACGCTGCACCACCCGATCACCGTGGACCGCCAGCTGGCGCTCAGCCATGCCACCAACCCGTGGCAGCAGTTGACCCAGCGCCGCTGGTTCGGCTTCCTGCGCATGCAGGTCAAGGTGGCCCGGACCCTGCCCCGGGTGGTCACCGTGTCCGAGTCGTCCAAGGCCGACATCGCCGAGCAGATGCACGTCGAGTCGTCGCGCATGACCGTGGTGCCGGTGGGCGTGGACCACACCGTCTTCCGGCCCCGGGACGAGGTGTCGCCGGTGCCCGGCCGGATCATGGTGACCTCCTCGTCCGATGTGCCCATGAAAGGCCTGGTGCCCCTGCTCGAGGCCGTGGCCAAGCTGCGCACGGAGCGGGACATCGAGTTGGTGGTGATCGGCAACCCCCGCCCGGACGGCCGGGTGGCCAAGGCCATCGAGCGGCTCGACCTTGCCCCCATCGTGCGGTGCGTGTCGGGCATCAGCGACGACGACCTGGCGCGCAACTACGGCCAGGCCCAGGTGGCCGTGGTGCCCTCCCTGTACGAAGGGTTCTCGCTGCCGGCCATCGAGGCCATGGCCTGCGGCGTGGCCCTGGTGGCCACCACCGGCGGTGCGCTTCCCGAGGTGGTCGGAACCGACGGGGTGACCGGGCTGCTCGTTCCCCCGGACGACCCCGGTGCGCTGGCGCTGGCCATCGGCCGGCTGCTCGACGACGACGAGCTGCGCGGACGCCTCGGGGCGGCCGGCCGCGAGCGGGTGCTCGGCCGGTTCACCTGGCAGGTGACCGCAGCAGGCACTGCCGCCGAGTACCGGGCACTGCTCGCCGACGCCGGCCCGACCGCAGCGGCCGGCGACCCCGCCACCGACCCCGCCACCGACCCCGCCACCGAGACCACGCCGTGCTGACCGTGGACTACGCCAAGCTTGGGGTCCGACGGGGCGACCGCCTGCTCGATCTCGGATGCGGCTTCGGTCGCCACGCCTACCAGGCCGCCCGTCTCGGTGCCGGGGTGGTGGCCTTCGACGCCGGGTCAGAGGAGGTCCGCAATGTCCGGGACACCTTCGAGGCCATGGGGGTGGCCGGCGAGTTCGATGGCGAGGCGGCCCGGGTGGGGGCGGTCCAGGGCGACGCCCTCAGACTCCCCTTCGCCGACGGTGCCTTCGACCGGGTGATCGCCTCCGAGGTCCTCGAGCACATTCCCGCGGACGAGACGGCCATGGCCGAGTTGGCCCGTGTCCTGCGGCCGGGGGGATCGATGGCGGTCACCGTCCCCCGCTGCGGACCGGAGTTCGTCAACTGGGCCCTCTCCGACGAGTACCACAACGTGCCCGGCGGCCATGTGCGCATCTACCGCCGGAGCGCACTGGTCAACCGCCTGCAGGGGACAGGTCTCAAGGCGGTGGGCCGCCATCACGCCCACGGGCTGCACGCCCCCTACTGGTGGCTCAAGTGCCTGGTCGGGACGAAGAACGACAGCAACCCGGCCGTCGCCGCCTACCACCGCCTGCTGGTGTGGGACATCGTGAAGGCGCCCAGGGTCACCCGCTACGCCGATCGCGTGCTCAACCCCCTGGTGGGCAAGAGCCTGGTGGTCTACCTGGTCAAGCCCACCGGGGAGGGTGCATCGTCGCAGGAGGCAGCACGCTCGCTGGAGGCAGCATCAACGAAGGAGGCAGTGGCATGAGGTCGATCCCCGAGGTACCGGGCGTGATGACGGCCGGCGAGGTGATGGCCACCGCCCAGTCCATCGTGGCGCTGCAGCGGCCCGACGGGATGATCCCGTGGTTCCCGGGGGGGCACTGCGATCCGTGGAACCACGTCGAGGCGGCGATGGCCCTGACCGCCGTGGGACTGGACGACGAGGCCGACCGGGCCTACCAGTGGCTGGTCGACACCCAGCTCCCCGACGGCAGCTGGTTCAACTACTACCTGACCACCGGCATCAAGGACGCCCGACTCGACACCAACGTCTGCGCCTACCTGGCCACCGGTGCCTGGCACCGCTTCATCTCGACCGGTGAGGTCGAAGGCCTCGAGAAGCTGTGGCCCAACGTGGAGGCCGGCATCGACTTCGTGCTCCGGTGGCAGCGTGTGGACGGCTCCATCCGCTGGTCGGTCGATCCCTCCGGGTTCCTCGAGGAGTACGCCCTGCTCACCGGGTCGTCCTCGATCTACCACAGCCTCCGGTGTGCCATCGCCTGTGCCGGGCGCCTCGGCCGCGACAAGCCGGACTGGGAGCTGGCCGCCGGCCGGCTGGCCCACGCCGTGGCCCACGATCCGGTTGCCTTCGCCCCCAAGGTGGAGTTCGCCATGGACTGGTACTACCCGGTCCTGGCGGGTGCGCTGACCGGAGAGGCGGCTCACCGGCGGATCGAGGCCTCGTGGTCGACGTTCGTGTTGGAGGGCCGCGGGGTGCGCTGCGTGTCCACCGGCGAGTGGGTGACCGCGGCGGAGACCGCCGAGTGCGTGCTGACCCTGGACGCCCTGGGCCAGGACGACGCCGCAGTCGAACTGCTCTCGTGGGTCCAGGCCCTCCGCAACGAGGACGGCTCCTACTGGACGGGCATGGTCTACCCCGAAGAGGCGAGCTACCCGCCGCTCGAGCGGTCGTCCTACACCGCAGGTGCAATGGTGCTGGCCGCCGACGCCCTGAGCCGGACCACTCCGGCCTCGGGTCTCTTCCGCGGGGAAGGGCTGCCCAGCCACCTCGACCTCACCGAGCCGGCGCCGGAGACCCCGGTGGAGCCGGCCCTACGGGCGCCCGGATCACCCGGCGCCATCTGAGCCCTCCGCGGCCATTGGGCTCCGAGCCGTTGCGGCCCATCGGGATCTGCAGCCGGGCCTAGATGCGCCGCAGGATGCGCAGCGAGCCGCACTCGCCGTCTTCCACGAACTCCGCCGAGTCGACCGCGGCGCGCCAGATGTCGTAGGGCGGCCGCCCGCCGTCTGCAGGGTCGGGGAACACGTCGTGGATGGCCAACCAACCGTCCTCGACCACGTGGCGCGCCCAGCCCCGGTAGTCGGCCCAGGCCGGCGCCTCCCCGTGGCCGCCGTCGATGAAGCAGAAGGCCAACGGGATCGTCCAGCGCGAGCTCACCATCGGCGAGTCGCCCACGACGCCCACCACCGAGGACTCGAGGTCGGCACCGATGATGGTCCGGCGCCAGCGGGGGAGGGTGTCGATACGCCCGGTCGAGGGGTCGACCAGCGAGCGGTCGTGGTGCTCCCAGCCCGGTTGGTTCTCCTCGGACCCGTGATGGTGGTCGAGGCTGAACAGCACCGCCCCGGTCTCCTCGGCGGCGGCCCCGAGGTAGACGGTCGACTTGCCGCACCATGCCCCGATCTCCACGAACGTCGCGTTCTCCAACGAGGCGCCCGCCCGTAAGGCGGCCAGATAGAGGGCCTCCCCCTCGTCGTCGGGCATGAATCCGGTGGCGGCGCGGGCCAGGCCGAAGAGCTGCTCCCGCCGCTCCCAGCGCTCGTGGGTCGGCGCCGACGGGGGAAGGGGCGGAGCATCCATACGTTCAGCCTGCCACGGGGCGGGGGCCCCGGCATACCGGGCGGTCGCACCGAGGGCGTGCCGGCGGGCGGGGCAGAGTCCTGATCGCCGAGCGCAGGACGCGGGTCACCCGCGAACCAGCGAGACCAGGGAGTAGATCGCGAACCCGGCCAGCAGCACGCCGCCCACCTTCCGGATCACTGCCAGCGGCAGCACACGGAGCAGGGCCCGACCGCTGAACGCCCCGATGGCGGCCACCGTGGTCAGGCCGGCGAAGGCGCCGACGAACACCGCGGCGGGGGCGTGGTACTTGGCCGCCAGGTTGGCGGTGAGGATCTGGGTCAGGTCACCGAACTCGCCGACGAAGATGACCACGAAGGCGGTGACCACCGGCCTGAGGCCCGGGCGGGCCCGCTCGGCCTTCTGGACACCCTGTTCCTCCTCCTTCTCTTCGGGGACGAAGAAGAGATAGGCCGCACCGCCGGCGAACAGCAGCGCGGTGACCGCCTCGATCCACCGGTGGGGGAGCAGCTGCAGTAGTTGGCCGACCGCCACGGCGAGAGCGGCATGGATGGCGAAGGCCATGGTCGCGCCCCACCACACCAGCACCGGCCGGTACCGGCTCCCCATGATGAGGGTGGCGATCATCGTCTTGTCCGGCAGCTCGGCCACCATGATCACCAAGAAGGTCCCGAAGACGATGCCGAGCTGCACGGCCTCAGGTTAGAGACTTGGCCATGGCCGGATGGACCACCGATCGGCAGGCTGCACCGGTGAGCCGGCGTCGGCCCCGCCGGCGCCCTCGGCCCGCTGGGCCGCCCCCGCTACCGGGACAGGCCCAGCGCCCCGGTGAGGGTGCCGGCCAGCTGCCCGGCCTCCCGCTGTCCGAAGGCGACGTTGACGGCCAGCCGTTCGAGGCTCTGGTCCACCGAGCGTCCGGCCCCGGGCAACGGGTGTGCCCTGACGAACGCGGTCACCTGCTCGGCCAGTTCGGGAGGGGAGCACAGGCCCCGGATGCCGTCGAGCATGCGGGGGAGGATGTTGGCCGGGAACTTCTCCACCAGTGCGTCCCACTCCTCGGTGGTCCGCCGCCATGCCACCGGCCCGTTGACCCGGTTGGCGACCAACGACAGCACCAACAGCGGTGCGCTCTGGGTGCGGACCTCGGAGACGGCCAGGTCGAAGGTCCGGGCGACCAGGCCCGGGTCGGTGAAGGAGGCCAGTGCGTAGAGGTAGCGGTTCTCCTCCTGGGGGTTCGCCGGGGCACGGTAGCGGGCCACGAACGCCTCGTACTCCGACACGCCGCCGTTGGTCGCCACGATGTCCAAGATGGCCGACTCGGTATCGGCGTCGAGCGCGGCGGTCCCCTGCGCGGCGAAGCGGCGGGCGGCCTCGGCGATCGTGTCGGCATCGTCGCCGACGGTGCCCAGGGCCCTCAGCACCGATGACCGTAGGGACGGCGTGCGCTCGCTGTCGACCGGGCGCGGATCCCATCCGAGGTCTCGCGCCAGGGGACCGAGCAGCGCCCGGACCGCCGCCGCCAGCACCGGGCGGTCGCCGTCGGGGATCACCCGGTCGAAGAGGCCCAAGGCGCCCAGGAGCACCGACCAGACGCTGGGGTCGCCCTCGGCCGAGTCGATCAGGGCCCGGGCCAGCGCCAGCACGTCGGACAGGGGGGCCTGGCCCGACAGGGAGGCGGCCCAGGTGTCCGATACCAGGTTGTACCGCTCGAGGGGGGCGAGGTCGACCATGCGGGTGGCCAGGCGTTGGACCATGGCCGTGGGGTAGGAGACCCGGTAGTACCCCGAGCCGCCGGCGTTCACCACCAGGCCGGCGGCACCGCCCCCGGCGGCGGCCTGGTGCTCTCGGCGCAACAGGAGGGGCCGCGGATCGGGTTCGGCGTCGCCGAGGGAGCGGGTGAGCACCGGCACCTGCCAACGCGAGCCGATGGCGCCACCGGGTTCGCCGCTGTAGGAGAAGGGGGACTGAGAGAGCGATCCGTCCTCGTCGACCCGCACCAGGGGATAGCCGCCCTGGTTGATCCAGGTGTCCATGATGGTCCGCACGGCACGGCCGCTGGAGCGCTCGAGGGCGTCCCACAGGTCGGAGGTCTCGGTGTTCCCGTAGCTGTGGGTGGCGAGGTAGTCGTGGATGCCCTCGCGGAAGACGTCGGCTCCGAGGAACTGCTCGAGCATTCGCAGGACGCTGCCGCCCTTCTGATAGGTGAGGACGTCGAACATGCCCTGGGCCTCCTCCGGCCGGCCCACCGGGAACTCCACCGGTCGGGTGGAGTACAGGCCGTCGACGGCCATGGCCGCCTCGCGCTCGACCCCGAAGCTCACCCACCGCTGCCACTCCGGGCGGAAGGCGTCGACGGCGAGCACCTCCATGAAGGTGGCGAAGGCCTCGTTGAGCCAGATGCCGTTCCACCACTTCATGGTGACCAGGTCGCCGAACCACATGTGGGCGATTTCGTGGCAGACGACATCGGCCACCCGCTCGAGCTCGACCCGGGACGCCTGGGCCGGGTCGACCAGCAGTACCGACTCACGGAACGTCACGCACCCCAGGTTCTCCATGGCGCCGAAGGCGAAGTCGGGGATGGACACCAGGTCGAGCTTGTCGCCCGGGTAGGGGATCCCGAAGTAGTCGGTGAAGAAGCCGAGGGCGTGGGTGCCGACGGTCACGGCGAACGGGGTGAGGTGGGCCTTGCCGGGGACGTGGACGATGCGCAGGGGGACTCCGCCCACGTCCACCGGGTCGGTGGCCTCCAGCGGGCCCACGATGAAGGCCACCAGGTAGGTCGACATGGGCATGGTGGTGGCGAACCGGACCCGCCGCCTGCCGTCGGGCTCGGTCGTCTCCTCGACCACCGAGCCGTTGGAGAAGGCGGCCAGGGCGTCGTCGACCACCAGGGTGACCTCGAAGGTGGCCTTCAGCTCGGGCTCGTCGAAGCAGGGGAAGGCCCGGCGGGCGTCGGTGGACTCCATCTGGGTGGTGGCGATGGTGTGCTCCGTGCCCGACTCGTCGACGAAGGTGGAGCGGTAGAAGCCGTGCAGCTTGTCGTTGAGGACGCCGGTGAAGGCCAGGTGGATGGTGGCCGGCCCGGCGGCGAGCGGCTCGGCGAAGGTGAGGACGGCCTGCTCCTCGTCGGCGTCGAGGGCGATGGCGGAGGGTGCCAGGGCGTAGCCGTCATCGGGGTTGCCGCAGCTGAGCTCGGCAAAGGTGATCTCGAGATCGGCGGCGTTGACGGTGATCGATGCGGTGGGCTCCTCGATGGTGACGTCGATCTCAACGTCACCATCGAAGGTGGCGCCGGGCAGGTCAGGGGTGAGGACCAGACGGTACGCATGGGGCCGCACCGAAGCGGGCAGGCGGTAGGAAGCGGTGTCGTCGAGGTCGGTTGTCGGTGCGCTCATGTGGGGCAGGCTACCGTCGGGCCGTGCAGACAGGCTCGCAACCCCCCGACTCCCCTCGAGACCACGGCCGGATCGCGGACGGCGACCCGGAGGGGATGGGCGCGTCGGGGGCCCCTGCCGGCGGCTCCGGGGGGACGCCGGCGGCCGAGCAGGACGACGGCCCCATGCTCGACGTGGTGGCTGTCGGCAACGCCCTGGTCGACGTCCTGGCCTCGGCCACCGACGAGGACCTGGTGGGTCACGGCCTGGTCAAGGGGACCATGGCCCTGGTCGACCACGCCCGCAGCGAGGCCATCTACGCCACCATGGGGCCGACCACCGAGGCGTCGGGCGGCTCGGCGGCCAACACGGCTGCCGGTGTGGCTTCCCTCGGGGGCCGTGCCGCCTTCCTCGGGCGGGTGGCCGACGACGGGCTGGGACGTGCCTTCACCCACGACATCCGGTCGATCGGGGTGGCCTTCGAACCGACGCCGACCAGGGCCGTCCCCGGCAAGGTGGTCACCGGCCACTGCCTGGTGCTGGTGACCGACGATGCCGAGCGGACCATGGCCACCCACCTCGGTGTGGCCTCCGACTTCGGCCCGGTGGACCTGCACGCCGGCCACCTGTCCTCGACCCAGGTCCTCTACCTCGAGGGTTACCTGTGGGAGCAGCCCCCGGCCAAGGCGGCGATGCGCGAGGCGATCGAGGCGGCCCATGCCAACAATGCAGCGGTGGCCCTCTCCGTGTCGGACCCGTTCTGCGTCGAGCACCACAAGGCCGAGTTCCTCGACCTCCTGACCGGCGACCTCGAGCTGGTCTTCGCCAACGAGGAGGAGATCATCATGCTCTTCGGCGCCCGGGACTTCGATGCCGCCGTGGAGGCGGTGGCCGAGACCGGGGTGCTCGCCGTGCTCACCCGCGGGGCCGCCGGGTCCGTCGTGGTGACGGCCGCCGGACCGATCGCCGTCCCTGCCCCCCCGGTCGAACGGGTGGTCGACACCACCGGTGCCGGTGACCTGTTCGCCGCCGGTTTCCTCTACGGGATCACCAACGGCCTCTCGCCGGAGGACTCGGCCCGCCTGGGCGGTGTGTGCGCGGCTGAGGTGATCTCCCACGTGGGCGCCCGTCCCCAGGCGGACCTGCGGGCCCTGGCGGTGGAGGCGGGCCTGTTCGGCTGACGGAGGCGGGCCGGGTGTCGCCCCGGCGGCTCTCAGACCTTGGGGCCGTCGGCGGGGCGGAAGGTGAAGGGCAGGTCGCCGATCCGCACCAGCGCTGAGGCCACCGCCCGACCGAGCGGGGCCAGGGCGTCGTCGAGGCTGGTCGGGTCGTCGAGGATGGCCTCGTCCAGCTGGCACGATCCCTCGTAGGAGACCTCGACGGCGCAGTCGACACCGTCCGGGCCCCCGTGGAGCACCTGCTCGACGGTGGTTGCGCTCCGGAGGATCGGCTCGTCCCCGAGGACCTCGAGCTCCTCGGGGAGGACGTCGAGGAGTGGACCGACGTCGGGGACGCCGGCGAGGCCCTGTACCCGGAAGGCGATCTCGACCAACACCTCGGGGAGCTCCTCGGGCTCCTCGCCGATGGCCCAGCTCCGATAGGAGGTCTGGCTCCAGGTGGGCCAGTCCAGGCTGGTATCGACCCGGATCCGTGCCGGGCGCTCCTCGCCGGGCAGGCTGTAGGAGGTCTCGAAGCTCACGTCCCCGAGGAAGACGTCCACCTGGAACCGCTCCTCGACGGCCTGTCGCTGCAGCAGGGCAGCCTCGAAGGCATGTCGGTGGGAGGCGACGAGTTGGGTGAAGACGTGGTCCAGCATGGCGGGGCAGAGGCTACCGTTCTTCCATGCCCGCTTCTCCCGATTCGGTCGACCCGCCACCATGGACGGATCGCCGGGTCATCGCCTACGCCCATCAGGGCGGGGCATGGGAGGGCCCCTCCTCCACGCCGCACGCCATCCGCTCGGCCCTCGACGCCGGGGCCACCGGCATCGAGCTCGATGTGCACGCCACGTCCGACGGCCAGTTGGTGGTGTGTCACGATGCCACCGTCGACCGGACCACCGAGGGCACCGGGCGGATCGCCGAGCTGTCGGCCGCCGAGCTCCGCAGGCTGGACAACGCCTACTGGTGGGCGCCCGGGGCCGATGTCTCCCCCGGGCTCGCAGCCGACCGGTACCCGTTCCGCGGACGCGCCCCCGGCGACCGGCGCTTCGGGATCGCCCTGCTGGAGGAGGTGCTCGAGGAGTTCGCCGGGGTGGTGCTCAACCTCGACATCAAGCAGACCGCACCGGTCGTCGAGCCGTACGAGGAGAAGCTGGCGGCGATGTTGCACCGCTTCGGCCGGGTCGACGACGTCATCGTCGCCTCGTTCAGCGACAGCGCCACCGCGGCCTTCTCGTCGTGCGCCCCCGAGGTGCCCACGTCGGCGGGCACGGCGGCCACCGCCGCCTTCTACCAGGCGGTCCGGGCCGGGGAGCAGCCACCGCCCATGCGCCACGTGGCGCTCCAGGTTCCGGTCACCTACGGCGACGTGACGCTGGTCGACGAGCAGTTCGTCGATGTGGCCCACCGGCAGGGCGTGGCCGTCCACGTGTGGACCATCGAGGAGGAGCCGGAGATGGAACGGCTCTGTGGGCTCGGGGTCGACGGGATCATCACCGACCGGCCCACCGCCCTGGTTGGGGTGCTCAACCGCCTCGGTTGCGCATGGGACCCGGGGAGCTAGCCACCGTGCCCGCTTGCGCCACGCCGGCGGGGGAAGGGGTGGCCGCCGGCGTGGCGGCCCGTCCGTGGACGGTCAGCCGCGCCCGCAGTTCGGCTTCTTGCCGTGGTTGGCCTTCTTCTTGGCCCGGAGCTTGCGTTTGTTGGTTCGTTTCGACACAGTTCGGAAATGCTAGTCGCTCCCGCTCGTCAACGGCCAACGGGCGCTGACCGGTGAGCTGGCTGCTCCGGGACGGGGACGTGCTGGCCACGGCGGAAGTGGCCGATGGCCTGGCCCGACGGTCGAAGGGTCTGCTCGGTCGCTCCGGCTACGAGGGGGCGATGGTGTTGCCCCGGACCCGGTCGGTCCACACCCTGGGCATGCGATTCCCCATCGACGTGGCCTTCTGCGACAAGGAGATGGTGGTGGTCGACGTGGCCAGGCTGCGACCGTGGCGGGTGGGCATCCCGCGTCGGCGCGGCCGCTCGGTGATCGAGGCGGAGGCGGGTGCCTTTGAGCGCTGGGGACTGAAGGTCGGCGACCAGCTGGAGCTCCGGGGATGACCGACGGCCGGTCCGGACCGCCGGCCCGGGGGGCGCTGGTGCTGGTCGGGACGCCCATCGGCAACCTCGGTGACCTGTCGCCACGGGCGGTGCAGGTGCTGCGCGACGCCGAGGTCGTCTACTGCGAGGACACCCGGCACTCGCGCAAGCTGCTCACCCACGCGGGCATCACCGGGGCGTCGCTCCGCTCGCTGCACGAGCACAACGAGGACGAGCGGATCGGGGAGGTGCTCCGGGCGGTCGCCGACGGGCGCACCGTAGCGGTGGTCAGTGACGCCGGTATGCCCGGCATCTCCGACCCCGGGAGCCGGCTGGTGGCCGCGGCAGCGCAGGCGGGGCTGCCCGTCTCGGTGGTGCCGGGGCCCTCTGCCGTCCTCACCGCCCTCGTGTCCAGCGGGATGCCCACCGATCGGTTCTGTTTCGAGGGCTTCCTGCCCCGCTCCGGCAAGGATCGACGGGAGCGGGTGGCGTCGGTGGCCCGCGAGCAGCGGACGACGGTGCTCTTCGAGGCCCCCGGTCGGGTCGGCTCGACCTTGCGCGACCTGGGCGAGGCGTGCGGGGGTGAGCGAAGGGTGGCGGTGGCCCGTGAGCTCACCAAGCTCCACGAGGAGATCTGGCGGGGCACCCTCGCCGAGGGGGAGGCGTGGGCGGAGGACCGTCCCCTGCGCGGGGAGGTCGTGCTGGTGCTCGACGGGGCCGAGCCGTCCGAGGAGCCGGCGGTCGGTGACGAGGTGCTCGCCGGTGCCCTGGCCGAGCGCCTGGCGGCAGGGGAGCGGACCCGCGGCGCGGTCGACGACGTCGCGGCCGGCTTCGGGGTTCCGCGGAAGCGCGTCTACGCAGTGGCCCTGGCCCTCCAGGCCGTCCCCGGCGCCCCGACCGACGTTCCGGACCCCGCGCCGGAAGGAATGACGTAACGCGGGACGGCGTTGCCGTGACAGAACCGGTGAGGGACCGACGCAGATGCGAGCAGCAGAGAGAGGACGCCTGATGTTCGGACGCAGTGAGATGGACAGGACGCAGGCACCGGGGATCGCCCCCGACGACGTGCCCGAGGGGCTGGACCGGTCGGCGTTCGCCGCCGGGTGCTTCTGGGGTGTGGAGGAGTTCTTCCGGGAGGTGCCCGGTGTGGTCGACGCCGTCTCCGGCTACGAGGGTGGCGAGGTCGACCATCCGACCTACGAGCAGGTCTGCACGGGCGGTACCGGCCATGCCGAGGCGGTGCTGGTGACCTTCGACCCGGGCCGGGTCTCGTTCCAGACGCTGCTCGAGGAGTTCTGGCGGCATCATGATCCGACCACGCCCAACCGCCAGGGCCCCGACCGCGGGACCCAGTACCGCTCGGCGGTGTTCACCCGCAACGAGGCACAGGGCAAGGCGGCGCTGTCCTCGCTGGACGAGTTCCAGGCCCGGTTCAAGCGCCCGATTGTCACCGAGGTGGTCCCGGCGAGCACCTTCTGGCCGGCCGAGGAGTACCACCAGCGCTTCACCGAGCGCACCGGCCGGGGTGGCTGCCACGTCGCCAACTGGTAGGGAGCCGACTGGTGAGCGGCCGACTGGTGAGCGGCCGGCCGACGCTGCCGGCCGCTGAGTCCCGCCGCTCGCCGGTGGTCGGCTCCTCCCGGTGGGATCGGTACGCTACCGGGCAGTGCCCCGCTACTACATCACCACGCCGATCTACTACGTGAAGGACGCGCCCCACGTGGGCCACGCCTACACGACGGTCAACGCCGATGCTCTGGCCCGGTGGCACCGGCTCATCGGCGACGAGGTGTTCTTCCTGACCGGTACCGACGAGCACGGCCAGAAGGTGGCACGGGCCGCCGAGGAGCAGGGGCTGTCCCCCCTCGAGTGGACCGACCAGCTGGCCCCCCGGTTCGCCGAGGCCTGGGCCGACCTCGACATCGCCAACGACGACTTCATCCGCACCACCGAGCCCAGGCACCGCGACGCCGTCCAGCACTTCCTGGGCCGGATCAACGACAACGGCCATATCTTCAAGGACACCTACCGCGGCCTCTACTGCGTGCCCTGCGAGCAGTACTACGCCGAGGACGAGCTGGTGGACGGCGACCGGTGCCCGATCCACCGCATACCCGTCGAGCACCTCGAGGAGGAGAATTACTTCTTCCGGCTCAGTGCCTTCGAGCAGCCGCTGCTCGACTGGTACGAGTCCCATCCGGGTGCGGTGGTCCCCGAGTCGAAGCGTAACGAGGCGCTCAGCTTCATCAAGGGGGGCCTCCGGGACATCTCCATCACCCGGACGTCGATCGACTGGGGGGTCCAGGTCCCCTGGGACGAGCGCCACGTCTTCTACGTCTGGTACGACGCGCTGATCAACTACCTCACCGCCATCGGCTACGGCAGGGACGAGGAGCGGTTCGAGGCGTGGTGGCCGGCCGTCCACCACCTGATCGGCAAGGAGATCATCCGGTTCCACTGCGTCTGGTGGCCGGCCATGTGCATGGCCGCCGGTATCGACCCCCCCGCCCACGTGCAGGTGCACGGGTGGCTGCTGCTGGGTGGCGAGAAGATGTCCAACTCGAGCGTCAACCAGATCTCGCCGGCCGACCTGTCCGCCGAGTACGGGGTGGACCCGGTGCGCTACCACCTGTTGCGTGACATCCCGTTCGGCAGCGACGGCGAGTTCTCGGCGGAGGGCATCGCCGGCCGGTACAACGCAGACCTGGCCAACAACCTGGGCAACCTGTTGTCGCGTGTGGCCACCGTGGTCGGCTCGAAGTGCGGGGGGACCGGCCCGGCCCCCGACCCGACCAGTCGCCTGGCCGGGGTGGCCGCCACCGTACTGGCCGAGGCCACCGAGGCGTGGAACGCGGGCCAGCCCCACCTGGCCCTGGAGGTGACCTGGAGGCTGATCCGGGAGACCAACGCCGAGCTGGAGATCGCCGAGCCGTGGAAGGCCGAACCGGGTGCGGCCGTGGACGCAGTGCTGGGGAGCGCCCTCGAGGTGCTGCGCATCGTGTCGATCCTGATCGTGCCGGCGATGCCGGCCACCGCGCAGGAGATCTGGCGGCGGATCGGCCTCGAGGGCTCGCCCGCCGATCGGCGGCTCCCCGGAGCGGCCGGCTGGGGCGGCTACGAGGCAGGCCGGCCTGTGGAGAAGGGGGCGCCCCTCTTCCCCCGCCGCCGGGGTTAGGGGCGGGCCGTGGCGCACGACGCCGTCGTCGAGTGGTTCGACTCCCACTGCCATCTCCAAGAGGAGTTCGCCGAGGCCGGCGACGGAGACGACCCGGGCCCCCACGCCACCCGGCTGGCCGAGACCGTGGCCCGGGCGGCCGAGGCCGGCGTGACCGGGATGGTCTGCGTGGGGACCGGTGCCGGATCTTCGGCCGAGGCGGTCGACCTGGTGCGGGCCATGCGCCGCCCCGACTCGGTGGCGGTGGCCGAAGGAGTGGAGCTGTGGGCCACCGTGGGTCTCCATCCCCACGACGCGGTCGACGGGGTCGACTCGCTTGATGCACTTCTGGGGGCGGAGCTGGGCACGGTGCCGGCCAGCGACGGGCAGCGGGTGGTGGTGGCCATCGGCGAGTGCGGCCTCGACTACCACTACGACCACTCGCCGCGTCCCACCCAGCGGGAGGCGTTCGCCCGGCAGATCGAGCTGGCCAACCGGCATCGGCTCGCCCTGGTGATCCACACCCGCGAGGCGTGGGACGACACCCTCGACATCCTGGCCGATTCCGGTGTTCCCGCCCGCACCGTCGTGCACTGCTTCACCGGGGGGCCGGAGGAGGCCCGGCGGTGCCTCGACCTCGGGACCTTCCTCTCGTTCAGCGGGGTGGTGACCTTCAAGAACGCCGACCAGGTGCGGGAGGCGGCCGCCCTCTGCCCCCTGGACCGGCTGCTGGTGGAGACGGACGCTCCGTTCCTCACCCCGGTTCCCCATCGCGGAACCCTCAACGAACCATCGAGGGTTCCGGTGGTCGGTGCGGCAATTGCCCAGGTCAAAAGGGTTGAGACTCCGGTGTTGGCCGAGGCGTCGACGCGCAACGCCCGGGCTCTGTTCGCCCTCTGAGGCCGGTGCCCTCCGCCCCCTTGGACCGGCTGTTGGTGCAGACGGACGCTCCGCTCCTCACCCCGGTTCCCCATCGCGAAACCCTCAATGAACCATCGAGGGTTTCGGTGGCCGGCGCGGCAATTGCCCAGGTCAAAGTGGTTGAGACTCCGGTGTTGGCCGGGGTGTCGACGCGCAACGCCCGGGCTCTGTCCGTCCTCTGAGGCCGCCGCCCTCCGCCATGTGATTCCGCTCACAAGGGGTGCCCGGCGTTTCCCCAGGCCAGGTGCCGCGTTTGACCGACAGGCACGAACCCCCTAGCCTCGTGCTTGCGGCCGCTCTTCAAAGCGGTCGTTTTGCTTTGACGAAGTAGTGCGTGCGTCGGGCGCATTCGGGTCGACTTGGAGGAGGCGACCCCGTCCGTCCCCCTATGGGCCGGACCTGGCCCGTGGGCCCGCTCCGAAAAGAGCCGGCCCTGGAGGTCAGCAGACTTCGTCCCATAAGGAGAGTGGAGTCCTGAGGACCAGACTGAAGAAGGGGAGCCGACCCGGTGTCGCGCTCCTCCTGTGCGGAGCCGTGCTGATCGTGCCGCTCCTGTTGATCCAGAGCGGTTCGGCCGCGTCCGCGTCGACGACCGCAGGCAGCCATGCGGCCGGTTCCGGGTCTGTCGCCCGTGCGAGCGGCACCGCCACCCCGTGGAAGCTGACCTCGGCGGTCGAGGCGCACACGTCCTCGTCGGGGTCCGGAGGCCCGCAGGGCCAGGCCACCGCCCAGACGACGTCGACGACCGCGGCCCCCGTCCCCACCACGGTGGCGGCGCCCGTCCCGACCACGGTGCCACCCCCGACGACCACGACGACCACCGAGCCACCTACGACGACCACGACCACCCGGCCGGCGGTCACCGCGGCCGCGGGCACCGACACCACCGGCGTGGTCACCTACTACGGCCACGCGCCGGGAACCTGCGCCAGCCCGTGGTTGCCCTTCGGCACGGTGGTCCGGGTGACCAACCCGGCCAACGGTGCGTCGATCTCCTGTGTGGTGGACGATCGTGAGGCCGACACGGAGCGGTCCATCGATCTGGCCACGAGCACGTTCGCCGAGATCGCGCCCCTGTCCCAGGGCGTGATCGACGCCCAGCTGAGCTGGTGACAGCCTGACGGCAGCGCCTCCCCGTGGCACGAAGGTGGCACACTGACCAGGTGACCCACGGGCGAGCCGAGATTCACGAGCTGCTCCTTGCCCACGACCTCCGACCCAGCCGGGCGCTCGGCCAGAACTTCGTGGCCGACGGCAACACGGTCCGGCGCATCGTGCGGCTGGCGGGGATCACCGAAGGCGGCCGGGTGGTCGAGATCGGGGCCGGGCTCGGCTCCCTGACCCTGGCCCTGGTCGAGGCCGGCGCCTCAGTCACCGCGGTGGAGATCGATCGTCACGTGCTGCCGGTGCTGCGCTCCCAGGTCGAGCCCCTCGGGGTCCGGGTGGTGGAGGCTGATGCGCTCACCATCGACTGGTCCGGGCTGCTCGGCACCGGCACCACCTGGTCATTGGTGGCCAACCTGCCCTACAACGTGGCCGTGCCCCTGGTCATCAAGGTGCTGGAGGAGGCCCCCCAGGTGTCCTCCCTGCTGGTGATGGTCCAGCGCGAGGTGGGGGAGCGGCTGGCGGCCCGGGCAGGGGACGAGGCCTACGGGGCGGTGTCGGTGAAGGTCGCCTACTGGGCGACCGCCGCCGTGGTTGGGCGGGTGTCGGCGCAAGTGTTCATCCCGAGGCCGCGGGTCGAGTCGGTGCTGGTCCGGCTCGAACGGAACCCCGATCGGACGGGGGCATCCGGCGTGGGAGGGGGTGTCGGCGCAGGTGGGGCGGACGGCGGTGTCGTGAACGGCCCCGGTTCGCCGGCCTACGACCGCTTGTTTTCGGTGGTGCGGGGCGGGTTCGCCCATCGGCGCAAGATGCTCCGCCGATCGCTCGACGGCCTGGTCCTCCACGAGGCGTTCGAGGCGGTGGGCATCCGGCCCACGGCGCGGGCCGAGGAGCTCGCCCTCGACGAATGGGAGCGCCTGGCCGCCTGGCAGCCGGGGGAGACAGCACCGCCGGGGGAGCGCCCTGGTGAAGGTGGCCGATGACCGGCGGAACAGCCGAAGAAGGTGTCGACCTCAGCCCGGGCACCCCGGTCGAGCTCACGGCGCCGGCGAAGCTCACGCTGTCGCTGCGGGTCACCGGCATCCGGTCCGACGGCTACCACCTTCTCGAATCCGAGATGGTGACGCTCGACCTGGCGGACACCCTGGTGGTGGGACCGGGGGACGGGCTGACCATCTTCGACCGGATGGGGTCGGTGGGACCCGTCGGGGTCGGCGACGGCCTGCGCTCCGGATCGGGCGGCGCCATCCCGAGGGACCCGTGGCGGTCGACGGCCCTCTCCGCCGGCCCCGCCAACCTGGTGGTCCGGGCGCTGGATGCGGTCGGACGGAGCGCACGCGTACACCTGACCAAGAGGATCCCTCCCGGAGCGGGCCTCGGCGGGGGGTCGGCCGACGCTGCGGCCATCCTGCGCTGGGCCGGCTGCTCCGATCTGGCCGTGGCGGCCGGGCTGGGTGCCGACGTCCCCTTCTGCCTGACCGGTGGGAGGGCGATGGTGCGGGGCATCGGTGAGGAGCTCACGCCGCTTCCCTTCGAGGCCCGGCGCTTCACCCTCCTGCTGCCGCCGTTCGGCGTGGACACCGGTGCGGTCTACCGGGCCTGGGACGGGCTGGCTGCGGCGAGCGGTGGGCCGAGCCCGGCCGGGCGGGCCAACGACCTCGAGGACGCGGCACTCGTCGTCGAGCCCCGGCTCGCGCCGTGGAAGCGGGCACTCGCCGAGGCTGCCGGGGTCGAGCCGCGCCTGGCCGGCAGCGGTTCCACCTGGTTCGTGGAGGGTGCTCCCGAGGAGCTGGGTCTCGGCGCCGGGCCGTGGATGCACCTCGGTGTCGAACGGTCCCTGCTGGTGCCCGTCAGGACCACCCCGCCGCTCGGGTAGGGCGGAAGGCAGACGTCAGACGGGAGACGGGAGACGGGAGGCGGATCGAGGTCGGGGACGGCGTTCTCGCGACCGAACTGCCGGCCCGCCGGCCCGTGGTTCGGCGGGCCGAACTACTTGCCGGCCGCTCTCCGCTGCCAGCGGGTGGCCTTCAACATCTTCTTGTGCTTCTTCTTGCGCATGCGCTTACGGCGCTTCTTGATCAAGGATCCCATGTCGACCGGCACCCTAGTCGACCAGGTCGTTTTGCGCCATGTGGCGCCTGAGCCGCGGACGCCTGCGGCCGCCCCGGGGACCAGCGGTGGGGGCTGATTCAGTCCTCCCGGCCGGCGGGGTGGGGGGCGGTGACCACCGGCAGGGCGAACCGGAACAGGGCCCCGCCTCCGGGCGCATGGTGCACGCTCACGCTGCCGCCCTCGTCCCGGGCCACCTGGGTCACGATGGCCAGCCCCAGGCCGGATCCGGGCCGGCCACGGGCTCCGGGCGCCCGGTAGAAGCGGTCGAAGATGTGCTCCATGTCGGTGTCGGCGACCCCCGGGCCGTGATCGCGCACCACGAGCACACCGTCGGCGCAGGTGACCTCGACCACCCCCCCGTCCGGGCTCCACTTGAGGGCGTTGTCCAGCAGGTTGTCGATGGCGCGGCCGATGCGCGCCGAGGAGCCGGACACCCACGTGGGCGACACCCGGGCCTCGAAGGTCACCTCGCGGCTGCGACCGTGGGTGGTGGCCACCTCGACCGCTTCGAGCACCGCCGTGTCGAGCCGGATCGGCTCCGAGGTGAGCCGGGGCTGCTCGCCCCGGGCCAGCTCCGCCAGGTCGGCCACCAGGGTGGTGAGCTCGTCCAGCTGGGTCAGCACGTCGCCGATCAGCACGTCGCGCTCCTCGGGGGCCAGCTCCTCCATGCGGCGGGCGACCTCCATGTTGGTCCGGAGGCTGGTGAGGGGGGTGCGCAGCTCGTGGGAAGCGTCCAGCACCAGTTGGCGCTGGCTCTGCAGCGAGGTGTCCAGGGCCACCAGCAGCCGGTTGAAGGCCCGGCGCAGACGGCCCAGCTCGTCGGGGCCGCCCGGGTCGAGCCGCCGGGAGACGTCGGTGGTCTCGGCCAGCTCCTCGACGATGGCGGTGAGGCTGTTGAGCGGGCGCAGGACGGTCCGCCCTACGCCGAGCCCGAGCGCCACGGCCAGGGCCACCCCGACCAGCACGATGAGCCACAGGGCCACCGCCAGGTGGCGGAGCTCCTCGTTGACGCCGGTCAGGGGGGAGGTGACCTGCAGGGCACCTCCGCTGGTCAGCTGCACGGGGAAGTTGTTGCCGCGGTAGGTGTATCCCGGTGGCAGGGCCGAGACGTTCTCGCGGACGGCGATGCCGTTCACCGTGGTCGAGAAGAAGGTGTCGGCCTTCGCGCCCTGGCTGGCGGCAATCGCCCTGACCGCGTCGGTGACCGGCAGCACCGACGGATCGGCAGGGTTGGTCTGGCCGCTCGACGACACGACCTGGATGCAGTTGCCGGCGGTGCCGCAGCTGTTGGAGATGCTGTTGGTGGCGACGAGATAGCGCGACGTCTGGCCCAACGTCACGTCGATCGACCCCACCAGCGAGTTGTAGGCCACCAGGTAGGTGGCCACCGACCCGAGGACCACCACCACCAGGACGGCGGCGGTGGCCGCCAGCACCAGTCGCGCCCGGAAGGTCACGGTCGGCTCTCGGTCGACGCCGGTGAGCGGCCCGTCATCGCCGGCGGGTGGCCACCGTCAGAGGGCACGGCTCACGGCTCACGCAGGACGTAGCCGACACCCCGCGCCGTGTGGATCAGCCGCGCCTCGCCGTCGAGCTCGGTCTTGCGGCGGAGGTACCCCACGTAGACGGCCAGGGAGTTGGTGCCCGAGTCGAAGGTGTACCCCCAGACCCGGTCGAGGATCAGCTCACGGGTCAGCACCTGGCGGGGATGGCGGAGCAGGAGCTCGAGGAGGTCGAACTCGATGCGGGTCAGCGTGAACTGCCGATCGCCGCGGCGCGCCTCGCGGGTGACCGGGTCGAGGCTTAGGTCGGCGAAGTGGAGGACGTCGCCGGCGTCCTCGGGTCGACGGCGGAGCAGGGCCCGCAACCGGGCCAGCAGCTCGGCTAGGGCGAACGGCTTCACCAGGTAGTCGTCGGCACCGGCATCGAGGCCCTGGACCCTGTCGTTGATGGCGTCCCGGGCGGTCAGCATGAGGACCGGGGTGTCATCGCCGGCCGATCGCAGTCGACGGCACACGTCCAGTCCGTCGATGGTGGGCAGGCCGATGTCGAGGATCATCGCGTCTGGCGGTCGGATGGCGATCTCCTCGAGTGCCGGGGGCCCGTCGGTGGCGAGCGTCACCTCGTAGCCCTCGAGCCGGAGTGCCCGATTGAGCGCACCGCTCACAGCTGGATCGTCCTCGACCACGAGCACCCTCATCGGGCCGGGAGCCTATCGGCATCGTGCCTCGTTGCCGTAGCAGGCCGGCCGGGAAGCACCCGGTGCCCGCGGGCAACGGCATGGCGGGGGCGACGGCGCACGGCCTGCTGCCGTGGCCCGGACAGGTGGTGGAGACCGGCAGCGGGGCTAGCCTGTGGCCGTCGCCGGTCGAGCAGCCGGCGCCCGTTCCGAGGTAGTTCAATCGGCAGAACGCTGGCCTTTGGAGCCAGATGTTGGAGGTTCGAGCCCTCCCCTCGGAGCCGAGACGGTCCCCCGTGCCCCCCCGGGTGGGCGAGGCTCAGTTGCCGGCCTTGCGCGCCCTGCTCCGGACGCGGCCCCGCGTGGCCTGGTCGAGGACGACCTTGCGCAGGCGGACGGCCTTGGGGGTCACCTCGACGCACTCGTCGTCGGAGATGAACTCGAGGGCCTGCTCCAACGAGAGGAGCAAGGGAGGAGTCAGGCGGATCGCCTCGTCCGCGGAGGCCGAGCGGATGTTGGTCTGCTTCTTCTCCTTGGTGGGATTGACGTCCATCTCCTCGTCCCGGGCGTTCTCCCCGACGACCATGCCCTCGTAGACCTCGGTTCCGGGCCCGACCAGCAGCATGCCGCGCTCCTGCAGGCTCATCAGCGAGTAGCCGGTGGTGAGCCCCCGCCGGTCGGCCACCATCGAGCCGTTGCGCTTCGTCTTGAGCTCGCCGTGCCAGGGCTCCCACCCGTCGAAGACGTGGTGGAGCATGCCGGTGCCGCGGGTCTCGGTCATGAACTCGGTGCGGAACCCGACCAGGCCGCGCGCCGGTACCCGGTAGTCCATGCGCACCCAGCCGGTCCCGTGGTTGACCATCTCGATGAGCAGGCCCTTGCGGAGGGCCATCAGCTGGGTGACCACGCCCAGGTAGTCGTCGGGCACGTCGATGGCCACCCGCTCCATGGGCTCGTGGATCTTGCCGTCGACCTCGCGGGTGACCACCTGCGGCTTGCCCACGGTGAGCTCGAACCCTTCGCGGCGCATGGTCTCCACCAGCACCGCCAGCTGGAGCTCGCCCCGGCCCTGGACCTCCCAGGTGTCGGGGCGCTCGGTCGGGAGGACCCGGATGGACACGTTGCCCACCAGCTCGGCTTCGAGCCGGCTGAGGATCTGGCGGGCGGTGAGCTTGCTCCCGTCGGTACCGGCCAGGGGCGAGGTGTTGATCCCGATGGTCATCGACAGACTGGGCTCGTCCACGGTGATGACCGGCAGTGGCCGGGGATCGTCAGGGTCGGCCAGCGTCTCGCCGATGGTGATCTCGGCCATGCCGGCCACGGCGGCGATCTCCCCGGGGCCGGCCTCGGCGGTGTCGATCCGGTCCAGGGCATCGGTCACGTAGAGCTCGGTGATCTTGGTCCGCTCGATGGTGCCGTCGAGCTTGCACCAGGCCACCGTCGAGCCCTTGCGCAGCGTGCCGTTGTGGACCCGGCAGATGGCCAGGCGACCCAGGTAGGGGGAGGCGTCGAGGTTGGACACGATGGCCTGGAGGGGTGCGTCCGGGTCGTAGTGCGGGGCGGGGATGCGGTCGAGGATGGCCTGGAAGAGCGGCTCGAGGTCGGTGCCCTCCATGCCCTGCTCGGTGGCGGCCCACCCGGCACGGGCGTTGGAGAAGAGGATGGGGAAGTCGATCTGGTGCTCGTCGGCGTCGAGGTCGAGGAAGAGCTCCTCCACCTCGTGGACCACCTCGTCGATGCGGGCGTCGGGCCGGTCGACCTTGTTGACCACCAGCACCACCGGCAGGCGGGCCTCCAGGGCCTTGCGCAGCACGAACCGGGTCTGGGGGAGGGGCCCCTCGGACGCGTCGACCAGCAGGAGGACCCCGTCGACCATGGTCAGGCCCCGCTCCACCTCGCCGCCGAAGTCGGCGTGCCCCGGGGTGTCGATGATGTTGATCTTGACCCCGTTGTGGAGGACGGCGGTGTTCTTGGCCAGGATGGTGATGCCCTTCTCACGCTCCAGGTCGCCCGAGTCCATGACCCGCTCGTTGACCGACTCGTTGGCCCGGAAGGCCCCCGACTGCCACAGCATGGCGTCCACCAGGGTCGTCTTGCCGTGGTCGACGTGGGCCACAATGGCCACGTTGCGGATATCGTCTCGGGTCAGCAGGGACATAAGGGGTAAAGGGTAGCTGCCGGGCCGTGGGGTCCGGGCGGCGGGGTGTCGGGGCCAGGGCCCGGCCGCGGGTGTCAGCCCGACCTCTGGTCGAAGGGTCAGGAGGCGGCGACGCAGTTGGTGCCGACCGGGTCGTTCGCCGTGAAGGCCGGGGGAGTGGGCCATGGCCAGGTGGGCGCAGACGTGGCCAGGGCCGGGGTCTTCTGCACCGGCGGCGCCACCGGGCACGAGCCAGTGGTGCTCTGCGAGGAGGAGTCGAGGGCCCACGAGGCCGTGCCCGGGCTCAGGTAATAGGGCGGTGAGTACAGGGCCAGACGGGGATCAAAATTATAGTCCTTGAGAAACCCGGTCAGGAGATTGCCAGACGAGTCGCCTGTGCCCACCGGTCCGCGTGCGTCCTGCTGGATCGACCCGTAGATGGTCAGATGGCCTTCCTTGGTCGGCCCACCGGAGGACCCCCCGCCCGATGTTCCCGACTGGTCGTAGTTGTTGACCGCGAACGACTGCTGCAAGGCCAGGATGGAGGCGTCGATGGTCAGGCCCCACGATCCGGGGCCTCCGCCATACGGGCTGCCGGTCGCCGACGTCGGGTCGCAGAGCGGTGCGGCCGGGGCGCCGCTCGACCCGCAGTTCGGAGCCACGTTGCCGCCGCTCATCGGCCTCGCGATCTCCACATAGTTGAGGGCGATCAGGCCGAGCGTGTCGTTGGGCGTCGCGCTGGTGGCGTCGATATACCCGCACGTGGTCTCGTGCGGTGTGCCCACCCAGTGGGAGGCGCAGTCGGAGTAGGTGATCGGCCCATCGATGATGACGTCGTTGTTGGCGCCGATGGTCAGGTGTCCGGAGAGGCTCCCCTGAACGAAGACGTCCCCCTCGGTCCAGGGAGTCCCCCCCTTGCCGTAGTAGGTCTGGCTGGAATACGGGTTGGCAGTGGTGATCGGCGGATTGGTGGACGGGTTCTGGTCGACGAAGATGACGCCGTTGGACGGCAGGGACACCGAGGTGGTGCCATCGGTCGGGCACGTGTTGGTGTTGCCACCGAACAGGCGGTTGGCATCGGTCGCCGACTCGGGGCTGAGGACCGTCATCTTGTTGCCGACCAGCGTGACCGTTGTCGGGCCGACGTAGTAGCACCCTGCCTGCTGGGCGTAGTTGCCCAGACTGGTGTTGTCGGTGGGGATGGTCTCGAGGTTGGTTGCGCTGTAGGAGCTCGCGGCCGAGTTGTAGTAGACCTCACCGATGGCACTCGAGCAGTTCGGGTTCCCGGTGGGGGCCGAGTAGGAGCTCGGGGTGAAGTCGATGAACTGGCAGCTCGGATCGGCCGTGGTCACGCCGTAGTTGGTCGAGCCCGACCCGAAGTGGGGGCCCGACTTCGGCGAGGGCGTGCCGGTGACGAAGATGGAGTCGTTGGAGAACGCGGGTCCGTTGATGATGTCGCTGGCGGCGAAGTTGACCTCCGTGCAGCTCCCGGTGTTGTTGTAGTTGGTGGCCCACCAGTACTTGCACGTGGACGGCGTGCCCGTCGACTCGAAGTTCGTCCACCACACGTTGTCGAGGAACCCGTTGGCGGGGACGAACTTGGCCACCATCGAGTAGTTCACGTTCCGGCCGCTGAAGCCGGCGGCTCCGACGATCTGGACCTGCAGGCTGGTCAGCATGCTGGTGGTCGGGTCGATGACCGACTGGGGGTTGTCGAACTTGTAGTACTCCGGGATGACCCCGTTGCCGAGGTCCGTGCCCGGCACCTGGCTCCAGGTGCCGTAGGTCAGGCCCGCGCACTGGGCCGTGCCGTTGGTGTTGGTGTTGCAGGCGCCGAGATAGGGGTTGGCGTTGATGGCGCTGGTGTAGGAGTTGAGTCCCGAGGAGAGGGCCCGGTAGGCGTAGCGCTGGATGTTGGCGTTGGTCAGGAGGGGGTCGTTGTTGACGATGTTGGCGATCATGACACCGCCCACCATCGTCAGCAGCACGGTGATGGCGATGACCAGGACCAGGGCGGCCTGGCCGGCGTCACCACGCAGCGATCGCCGTCGGCCCGCCGCCCGAGCTCGCCGGAACGGGGCGGTATGCACCCGCGTCACCATGCGGCGCTGCTGGTTCGACTTGGATCGTGACTGAATGATCGGCATGGTGACCTACCCGACGAGGGGACTGTAGGAAGCGGAGGCCGAGGAGAGCCGGTAGACGAGGAACGAGTTCTCCTGCAGTGGGCTTCCTTGGACTTGGACCTGGAGGTCGACCCGGATGCTCTGGATGATGTCGGCCGGGCAGTTCGACTTGGTGGGGTTGCCGTAGGCGTCGAACGTGTTCGGAGCGGCACACGTGGAGAAGGCGGACAGGAGACCGGTCGGTGGTGTTCCCGTTGTGGATCCGGTCTGCGTGGTCGCCCCGGGGGCGTAGACGGGCGGCAGGGGAGGTACGTCCTCCGCGGGGTTCAGGTCGAGGGTGTTGTAGGTGAAGATCGGCGTGGCCGAGAGCACCGCAGTACCACCCGAGTTCAGTGTCAACCCGTTCACCACGTTGTTGATGGTCACCAGTCGTGTGCCCGACGCCGACCAGCTGCAGACGTTGGTCGGCGCGGTCGGGCTGGTGGAGGGATTGGCGAACGGGCACGTGCTGGCATTCGCCTTGTACTGGGTCACGGTGAATTGCGCCGAGGGGAACTTGCAGCCGGGGCACTTCGTGGGGGTCGTCTCGGTCATGACGATCTTCGCCGGCCCGTTCGCGTCGCCGATGTTGGCGTAGAAGGTGTTCGAGTAGGTGCCGATCAGACTTGGGTCGAACGGCGGGCACGGCGTGTTGGCAGTCGGGTTGGCGCAGTAGCCGGCACCGACGCCGGTGACCGTGGTGGCCAGGGTGGGCGCCGGCTCCACCTCGCTGCGGAGCAGCCTCTGGATGGTCATCGACGTGGGCAGCAACTGGTCGGTGGCTGCATAGGACGAGGTGACGGCGGTTCCAGCATTGAGGTAGGTGGTGAGCACGTTGCCCATGATGGTGAGGAGGACGATGAGGGCCGTGAAGGCCACCAGTAGCTCCACCAGGGTGAGCCCGTCGTCCGAGCGGTCGACCCACCGCCGGTCGGACCGGGACTGGCGAACGTCGCTGATCCGCAGCGGACGCCACGTGCGCCGGGGTCCGCCGGGGAGCGCCATCACGCGCCCACCGCCACGGGCGTCGGGAGCACGTAGGTCGAGACCCCGACCACTGTCAGCACGACGGAGTTCCCGGTCACCACCGCAGTCCCGTAGGCAGTGGGGCTGCCGTTCACGTAGAGCGAGTACGAGCCGAACGGCACCTCGGTGCGACTGAGGCCGTCGACACCGGTGGTCTGGAGGTTGTACGTGTCGGTGCCGCATCCGGCCACGGGGGTGGTCTTCAACTGCAGCGTCACCAGGGAATGGGGCAGACCGGTGGTCGGTGACGTGACCTTCACTGACAGCAGGCCAAGCGGAACCGTGGGGGACGCCATGCCCACCGTCGACCCGGAGACCCCGCCGGGAATCGTCGTCGCCACGACCATGTTGTATGCGTTGCTCTCGCTTGGGCAGTCTCCGGCGAACATGCTGTAGCCCCCCTGGAAGGGGAACAGGACCGGAAGTTGCGTAGCGTTCGGGGAGGCCCCGGCGGTGACTGCGTTGACGGAGGTCTGGGTCCCGGCCACGCCGGAGTTGAGACTGGTGTTGCTGATCTCGATGGGCACTCCGAGCGCGACCGTTCCCGACAGGCCGTTGGGAGTCTGGTCGGACCACCCGCCACTGGCGCCCGGGCCGGTGGTGGACGTGAGGACGACGGCCCCGGTGGGGGTCGCCCCGACGGCCGAACAGGTTCCGGAGGCCCCCGAGGAGCAGTCGATGTCGTCGAAGTAGAGGACCTGGTCCTGCGACGGGAGGATGGCGGCCGCCCAGGTCGTCGGGGTCCCGCCGAGATTGGTGGTCGAGATCAGGAACCCGGCCGGGGAGCCCGACAGCGTTCCTGCGGCCATGATCAGGCAGGCCGCGGCTGCCGGGCAGACCACCTGGCTCAGGGTGCTGACGGTTCCGCCGCCGTTGGGGACGGCGTCCGAGTGCCATGTGTCAGCGAGGTTGCTGGTGCTGTTGATGGTCAGCGTGAAGATCACCGGTCCGGAGGCGTTGTTAGCGAGGGCGGCACACGTTGTCAGCGACGGACAAGTCACCTGGGAGATGGAGGCGACCGTGGCGCTGCTGGCCAACGGGAACTCGGCGCTGAGCGGTCCGGCGGTCGGACCGTAGAGGAGTAGGGCGCCCGAGGTCGCCGGGGACGCGAGCGCCCCTGTGCCGGCGACCAGGCACTTCGTGGTCAGCGGGCAGGTAATTGACGAGAGGGAGGCCACGGTCGTCACGGTGGCGGGGTTGAAGGAGTCGGCGATCCACGGCACGACGGCGGCGAGACCCAAGCCGCCGGCGAGGCCCGACAGGACGACCGGCGAGGAGGTGGCCGCTCCGTTGACCTTGCCCGTCCCGATTGCCATGCAGGTAGTGGTGGTCGGACACACCACCTGGGTCAGCGCGGACACCGTGAATGACGTCGGGCCCGAGCCCGGCGTGGTCCACTGCGCCCATGTACCTGAACCCACCGGGCCCGACAGGACGACCGGCGTGGTCGAGGTGGTGCCGATGGCCACGCAGCCGGTGGCCAAGGCCGGGCATTGCAGGCTGGACAGCGAGGTGGTGGCGGTGGACAGGGGGTCCGAGACCCACGCGTCAGTGGTCGCGGAGGTCCCGATCGTTCCCGACAGCACGACCCCTGCCCCCGCGCTGGTCGTTCCGATGGCCACGCACTGGGTCGCAGATGGGCAGACCACCTGGGTCAGTGTCGCCCCGCCCGCGTTCAACCCGACGAGGAGCGACATGTTGAACGCACTCAGCGTCGGTGAGGCACCGGTCGACCCGTGGAGGATGACAGCACCATTGATGCCGTACCCTACGCCGATGCACGCCGCGGACCCCACCGTGCAGGCCAACGACGTCAACCTCGTCAGTGCGACACCGCTGGGCAGGGTGGGATTCGACCAGGTCGACCCGGAGGCCCAGCTGACCTGGGCGGTGCCGGCGGAGTTCTCGCCGCTCGCGATGCAGGTGATCTGGTTTGCGCCCGGACAGGTCACCCCGTCCTCGACGGACGTCGAGGACGCGTAGGAGAAGTTGACGGTGCTCCCCTGGTCGAACGGCGGGTAGTTCGCCGTTGCGACGGCCTGCACGCGGGTGACCGCGCCGATCCCGACCGTGATGGTGGGCACCGTCCCCTGGGGCTCGCTGTTCGGCGGACTCCAGACGTGTCCGCTGTAGGAACCGGCCGGCAGAGTCGCACCGCCGGCCGCATTGGCGACGAACTGGGGACTCCCGTAGGTGGACCCCGGCGGGACGTTGGCCACCGGCTGGCCGACGCTGACCGTGTAGGTCCCGGGTTGGACCTGGGCGAAGACGCAGCCGTACTCGTCGGGGTAGAGATTGAGGACCTGGGGTCCGCTGAACGTCACGGGGATGGCGGTCACCCGCTCGCTCCAGGGGTTCCCCTGGCTGTCGCTAGCGAGGGAGTCACCGTTGACCTGGAGTGCGAGGAATCCGAGCGTCTGCACGCCGGCCGGCGGGTAGTTGATCACCACACTGTCCTGCACATTGTTGGCGTCGGCGTTCGGACCCCACGACACGGTCACGGTGAGCTTGAGCAGCTGCGGCGTCCCGGCCGTGCAAAGGTTCGGCTTCGGGTTCTGCTTGACGGACGCACCGGTGGCGACGGTCCCGGTTCCACCCGTCACGCCGGTCAGCTCGGGGGGCGACGTCTGCGTTCCCGTGTAGGTGATCGTCTGCAGACCGTTCGAGACGGTGGCGACTCTTGCCGTCTGGGGGCTCACGCTCGACGCCAATGTGAAGTTGGCGATCGAGGTCACCGGCACCACGGAAGCCGGCAGCGTCAGGCTCGACCCTCCGGAGTACGTGGTCGACACGATGCCCGAGTTCTGCACGGTCGCCCACTCGTACTCTGCGGAGAGGTTGTAGGTGGTGCCGCCCCGCGTTTCCGTGGGCGTCGCCACCTCGGTCTCCGTGACGGCGCTGGAGCTGCTCATCGCATTGATTCCGGCAGTGGAGGAGGAATTGCAGGGATTGGTGGTGCACGTGAGAACGTTGCCTGCGGTCGAGGTGAAAGAGATCTCAATGGTGGTCGCCCCCGTGCCGGTACCCGTGACCACGAACGCGGTCTGAGGCGTGGTGACCGATGCTGCGGCGAAGTTGGCCGTCGAGGTCACGGTAACGCTCGACACGGCGTTGAGGAATTTCCCGACGGACGTGCCCGTGACGGTGGTGGCTGCACTGGACTGCCACGGTCCGGACGGGGCTTCACTCGTGTCGACGATGACCGCTGTCGAGGCCGGGTTGACGGGTGGTGTGGTGTTCGAGAGGACCTCGGCCCATCCCTCCGCGATCGAGAGTGCGGTCTGCTGGTTCTTCGCCTGCCCGGCCTGGACCACCGAAGTAGTGAAGAGGTAGGACAGCGGAATGAGGGCCACCATCAAGATGACGAATGCCACCAGCACCTCGATGAGGCTGACCCCTTCATCCGTGAGTCGGCCGGCGGCCCGCTCAGACGTCCGGATGCGCGCGGCCATCGGGCTCACGGTCCATCTCTTGTGCGACTTGCACGTCCGGTCGGTACACATTGCTCTCAGTGGCAGAGTATTTGCCATGAACGGGCGTTCATAGACGTGATTCCACCTGTACCAGGCATAACGGCGGACTCGGGGTCCGACTTGAGGAAAGAACCACCTGATTCCCGGCCACGGAGAGTGGCGAGGTACGGTGTTCCCGGGCTACGGGAGGCAGGGACCGAGGCAGGATCCGTCGAGCGAGTGTGCCGAGGAGGCGCCCCAGACGGGGTGCTCAGTACGACTTGGGCAGCCCCAGGGAGTGCTGGGCCACGAAGTTGAGGATCATCTCGCGGCTGACCGGGGCGATCCGCAGCAGGCGGGCCATGCCCCACAGGTCGGCCAGGCCGTACTCGGTGGACATGCCGTTGCCCCCGTGGGTCTGGATGGCCTGGTCGAGGGCGGCCAGCGTGGCCTCGGCCGACGCGTACTTGGCCATGTTGGCGGCCTCGCCGGCGGCCGCGGTGTCACCGGCGTTGTCGCACAGCCAGGCCGCCTTGTCGGTCATCAGCCGGGCCAGCTCGACCTCGATCTTGCACTTGGCCAACGGGTGGGAGATCCCCTGGTGGCGGGCGATGGGGGTGCCCCAGACTTCGCGGGTCCGGGCGTACTCGGCCGCCTTTCCCAGGGCGTAGCGGCCGATGCCGTTGGCGGTGGCCGCCGACAGGATGCGCTCGGGGTTGAGGCCGAAGAAGACCTGGCGCAGGCCTTCGCCCTCGGCGCCGATCATGCGGTCGGCATCGACCTGCACGTTGTCGAAGAACAGGGTGAACTGCTTCTCCGGTGCGGTGATCTCCACCGGCAGCACCTGCTTGTCGAGGCCCGGCGTGTCGGTGTCCACCACGAAGAGGGAGAGGCGCCCGCGGCCGGTGTCGGGATCGACGCCCGACTTGGTCACCACCAGGATGGCCTCGCACTCGTCGACGCCGGAGATGTAGTACTTCGAGCCGTTCAACCGGTAGACGTCACCGTCCTTGGTGGCGGTGAGCGAGAGGTTGTGGGAGTTGGACCCGGCGTCGGGCTCGGTGATGGCGAAGGCCATCTTGAGCTCGCCGGTGGCGAAGCGGGGGAGCCACCGCTGCTTCTGGGCCTCGGTCCCGAACTTGGCGATGATGGTGGCGCAGATGGCCGGGGACACCACGATGACCAGAAGCGGGCACCCGGCTGCCGCCAGCTCCTCGCCGACTGCGGCCAGTTCGGTGATCCCGCCCCCCCCGCCGCCGTACTCCTCGGGCACGTTGACGCCCAGGAAGCCCGCCTCGGCCACCGCGTTCCACAGCTCGTCGGTGCGCTCGTCGGCATGGGCCTTGGCCACGTAGTAGTCGTGCCCGAACTTGGAGGCGATGGAGCCCACCGCCTCGCGCAGCATCTGCAACTCGTCGGATTCGATGAAGTCCATGGCGCTACTCCTCTGGGTTGGTGGGCACGAGCCCGGCGGGGATGGGAACCGATCTGCTCCGAAGGTACTCGCCCAGGCCCTTGGCCTGCGGATCGGGCCGGGTGGACGAGGCCACCCCTTCCCCCAACAGGCCCACCACCACGAAGTTGAGGGCGCGCAGGTTGGGGAACGAGTGGCGCTGCACCTCGAGGTCGTCCGCCTCGGGCAGCAGGACCCGGAACTCCCCGATGGTGAGGAAGGCGTCGAGCCACGCCCACGCCTCGTCGGTCCGGGCCCACAGCCCGACGTTGGCGTTGCCGCCCTTGTCGCCGGACCGTGCCCCGATGATGGTGCCGAGGGGCAGATGCCGGGTGGGGCCGGCAGCGATGGCAGCTGTGGCCGTGCCGGCCGCGGCGAGCGGTCCGGTACCGGCCCGGCGAGCGGTTCCGGCAGGGCGCACGATGGCGGGGGCGACGGTCGCGCCCGGGGCCAGCGATGCGTCAGCAGCCGAGTCGACGACCGATGGATCCGTTGCGGCCAGGTAGGCGGAGTGGGGGACCTCCACCCGGCGGCCGTCGGCGTGGACCACCGAGGGGACCACGGAGTGGGCGGGGACCAGGGCGGGCCAGTAGACCCCGTAGACGGTCCCCGAGGACGGTGGTGCGGTGAGATGGAGCCCCGGGTAGCAGGCCAGCGCCAGTCCGGTGGCCGCGCTCGAGAACCCGCGTCCCACCCGTTCGCCGTCGGCGTCCTTGACCGTGACCCGGAGCTGCGCGGTGGCCTCGGCGTTCAGCGGCGCATCGGCCTTGTCGGTGCGGATGAGCTGCACGTCGAACTCGGCGAACCGGTCGCTCCCTCCCACCGCGTCCTCAAGCGAACGAAGGGTGAGTGCGGCCTTCTCCTCGATGTCGAGCCCGGTGAGCACGAAGGTCATCGAGTTCCGCCACCCGCCCAACAGGTTGAGGCAGACCTTCACCTCGGCGGGTGCCGGGAGCCCGCGTGTGCCCGAGACGCGCACCCGGTCGGGTGCCTCCTGGGTCACGGCGACGGTGTCGAAGCGGGCCACCACGTCGGTGTTGGGGTAGTGGTGGCCGCCGATCTCGTAGAGCAGCTGGGCGGTCACCGTCCCCACCGACACCTCGCCCCCGGTGCCCGGGTGCTTGGTGATCACCGACGAGCCGTCCTCGGCCACCTCGGCGATGGGAAAGCCCGGGTGCTCCAGTCCGGCCACCTCGGTGAAGAAGGCGTAGTTGCCGCCGGTGACCTGGGGCCCGCACTCGATGATGTGGCCGGCCACCACCGCCCCAGCCAGGCGGTCCCAGTCGGTGGGCGACCATCGGTGGTGCCACGCGGCGGGGCCCACCACCAGCGACGCATCGGTGATCCGCGGGCAGATCACCACCTGGGCCCCCCCGGCGAGGGCCTCCACGATGGGCCAGCCGCCGAGGTAGGCGTTGGCCGAGACCACCTCGCCCGAGGCCTCGGTGAGCGGCTGGCCGGTGTCGAGGTGGAAGAGGGAGTGGCCGGCGTCGGACAGCTCGCCCATGCGGGGGAGGAGGTCGTCGCCCTCCACGTGGGCCACCGACACCGCCAGCCCCAGCCGCTCGGAGAGGGCCCGGACCTGGTCGGCCAGTCCGGCCGGGTTGAGCCCCCCGGCGTTGGTCACCACCTTGATGCCGCGGTCGACGCAGGTGCCGAGCACCTCCTCCATCTGGGTGAGGAAGGTGTGGGCCCACCCCCTCGACGCATCGCGCTGGAGACCCTTCCACAGGATGAGCATGGTCAGCTCGGCCAGCCAGTCGCCAGTCAGGAAGTCGATGGGACCGCCCTCGACCATCTCGCGGGCCGCCGACAGCCGGTCGCCGTAGAAGCCGGAACAGTTGGCGATGCGCACCGGGTCGCTCATGGTGCGCCGACCTCTGCGTCCTGCTTCCCTGCGTCGCCTGCGTCCTCGGTCGGGTCGGCTGCCTCCACCACCACCAGGATCCTTCCCGTCTCGACCTGGTCGCCCTCGGCCACGTCGACCTCGGTGACCGTGCCGGCGGCGGTGGCGTGGACGGCGTGCTCCATCTTCATGGCCTCGAGCACCACCAGCACCTGCCCGGCCTCCACCACGTCGCCGGTGGCCACGGCCACCCGGACCACGCTCCCGGGCATCGGGGCCAGCGCCGAGCCCTCTGCGGCCTGGTCGCCGCTCACCGGGTAGCGGTCCTGCTCGGTCAGGGTGGAGCTCCCGTCCGGTCCGTCCACGTATGCCACCGGACCGACCAGGTCGACCAGGTACCGGCGGGCCATGCCGTCGGCCACCAGGGTGACCGCGTCGGGGTCCACCTGGGTGGCATCGAGTGCGACCGGTGCCCCGTCGACCTCGATGCCGGTGACCGCGTGACCAAGGCGGTCGAACGCGTAGCCCACGGAGAGGGTGCGGCGTCCGGTGTCGTACCCGACCTGCTGCGGGGCCGACGGGTTGTTGCGGAAGCCCGTCGGGATGGTCGGCTGCACCGTCGCCCGGTGGCGGCGCCCGGCCTGGCCGGCCAGCGCGGCGGCAACGGCGTGGCGTGCCACCGCGTCGGCGTCGGCCAGCGGGGCGGCCAGGTCGTCGAGGCCGTGGCGGTCGAGGAATCCAGTGTCGGTGTCGCCGGCAGCGAACCCCGGGTGGCGGAGGGTGCGCACCAGCAGGTCACGGTTGGTGGTGACGCCGTGGATGCGCGATCGGGCCAGTGCCGAGGCCAGCGAGGCGGTTGCCTCGGCCCGGGTCGGGGCGTGGACGATGACCTTGGCCAGCATCGGGTCGTAGTGGGGGCTGACCACGGCCCCCGACTCCACCCCGGTGTCCACCCGGACCGTGGTGACCCCCCCGGGGTCCGTGTCCCGCCGGGCTCCGGAACCCGCCGGACCGATCTCGAACCGGTGCAGGGCCCCGGTCGAGGGGAGCCATCCGTCGGCCGGGTCCTCGGCGTACAGGCGGGCCTCGATGGCATGCCCCCTGGGCCCGGCCGATGCTGCAGCGTGGACCTCCTCGGGCAGCGGTGCCCCGCCGGCGATGAGCAACTGCAGGCGCACCAGGTCCAGCCCGGTGACCGCCTCGGTCACCGGGTGCTCCACCTGGAGGCGGGTGTTCATCTCGAGGAAGTAGGGCTGTCCCGCTCCGCCCTCGCCGGGCACGGCGCCATCGTCCCGGGTGTCCAGCACGAACTCGACGGTGCCGGCATTCACGTAGCGCACGGCCCGGGCCGCGGCAACGGCGGCCTCGACCAGTTGGGCCCGCAGCGCAGGCGTGACCACCGGGGAGGGGGCCTCCTCGATGATCTTCTGGTGGCGGCGCTGGATGCTGCACTCGCGCTCGAAGAGCGCCACCGTGTCGCCGTGGGCGTCGGCGATGACCTGCACCTCGATGTGCCGCGGATCGGTGACGTACCGCTCGAGGAAGACGGTCCCGTCGCCGAAGGCCGAGGCCGCCTCGCGGCGCGCCCCTGCCACCGCCTCGGCCAGCTGGTCGGGGCGGTCCACGATGCGCATGCCGCGCCCGCCCCCGCCGGCCGAGGCCTTGACCAGCAGCGGCCAGCCCAGCGAGTGGACCGCACCCTCGTCGGGGAGCAGGTCCCCCTCGATGGTGATCGAGGGAAGGGTGGGCACCCCGGCCTCGCGCATCAGGTCCTTCGACCCGATCTTCGACCCCATGGCGTCGATGGCCGACGCCGGGGGGCCGACCCAGGTGAGGCCGGCGCCGACCACCGCCCTGGCGAAGTCGCCCGATTCGGACAGGAACCCGTACCCGGGGTGGACGGCGTCGGCCGAGGACCGTGCCGCGGCGGCCAGCATCAGGTCGATGCGGAGATAGGTGTCGGCCGGCGACACCCCGGGCAGATGGACGGCCAGGTCGGCCTCGGCCACGTGGGGGCTGTCGGCGTCTGCGTCCGAGTGGACCGCCACGGTGGTGACGCCCATGGAGCGGGCCGTGCGCACGATGCGCCGGGCGATCTCGCCGCGGTTGGCCACCAGGAGGGTCCGGATGGGGGTGAAGGTGCGGCTCGGGGTGGTCATCGGTCGGCCCTCACATCCGGAACACGCCGTAGCCGCGTGTGCCGGATGTGAGTTGGTTGTCGATGACCGAGAGGCACATCCCGAGGACGGTGCGGGTGTCCCGCGGGTCGATGACGCCGTCGTCGTAGAGCCGACCGGAGAGGAAGAGCGGGAGCGACTCCGCCTCGATCTGGGACTCCACCAGCTCCCGCATGGCCGCATCCGCCTCCTCGTCGAAGGGGATGCCCTTGGCCGCAGCCGACTGGCGGCCCACGATGGAGAGCACGCCGGCCAGCTGGGCCGGCCCCATCACCGCCGAGCGGGCGTTGGGCCAGGCGAAGAGGAAGCGGGGGTCGTAGGCCCGGCCGCACATGCCGTAGTTGCCGGCCCCGTAGGAGGCGCCGATGTTGACGGTGAGGTGGGGGACCGAGGAGTTGGAGACGGCGTTGATCATCATCGCCCCGTGCTTGATGATCCCGCCCTGCTCGTACTCCTTGCCGACCATGTACCCGGTGGTGTTCTGCAGGAAGAGGAGCGGCACGTCGATCTGGTTGGCCAACTGGATGAACTGGGTCGCCTTGTGGGCCTCTTCCGAGAAGAGCACGCCGCGGTGATTGGCCAGCACGCCGATCGGGTAGCCGTGGATGGATGCCCACCCGGTGACCAGGCTGGCGCCGTACAGCGGCTTGAACTCGTCGAACCGCGAGCCGTCGACCACCCGGGCGAGCACCTCGCGGGGGTCGAAGGGGACCTTGGGATCGGCCGAGGCCACGCCCAGGAGCTCGTCGGGGTCGTGGACCGGCCCGTCGGCCGGCTGGCTGGGTCCCGGCCCCCGCTTGCGCCAGTTCAGGCGGCTCACGATCTGGCGCCCCAACCGGATGGCGTCGACCTCGTCGACGGCCAGGGCATCGGCCAGGCCGGACACCCGGGCGTGCATGGACGCCCCGCCAAGCTCCTCGTCGGTCGACTCCTCGCCGGTGGCCATCTTGACCAGGGGCGGGCCCCCGAGGAAGACCTTCGAGCGCTGCTCGATCATCACGATGTAGTCGCTCATGCCCGGGACGTAGGCACCGCCGGCGGTCGAGTTGCCGAAGACCAGCGCCACGGTGGGCAGGGCGGCAGCCGAGTGTCGGGTGAGGTCCCGGAAGGCCCTGCCCCCGGGGATGAACAACTCCGCCTGGGAGGGCAGGTCGGCGCCGCCCGACTCCACCAGGTTGATCACCGGCAGGTGGTTTTGGAGGGCGATGTCCGCGCCGCGGGCGCTCTTGCGGAAGGACCACGGGTTCATGGCACCGCCCCGCACGGTGGGGTCGCTGGCCGAGATGAGGCACTCGACCCCCTCGACCACGCCGATGCCGAGGATCGTCGACGCCCCGACGGTGAACTGCGTGCCCCATGCCGCCAGGGGGGCGAGCTCGAGGAAGGCGGTGTCCCGGTCGAGGAGCAGCTCGATCCGCTCGTGGGCCGGGAGCTTGCCCCGTTCCCGGTGGCGGGCCACGTAGCGCTCGCCACCGCCTGCCCTGGCCAGAGCCAGCTGCTCGTCGACCCCCGCCACGGCTTCTTCGAGGGCGCGATGGTTGGCCCGGAAGGTCTCCGAGTTCGGGTCGATGGAGGTGGGGAGTGCGGGCACGGGAGCTGGGCGGTGTCGGTGTCGGTGGGTCGCTGTCTTCCAGCGACCGTGGGTCGCTGTGTCGGGTCCGGGTCGCATTCACCTCGCCGACGTGGGAAGAATAGGCCCATGACCCGTGCGCCGCACCATCCAGGAGACCGGCCCGGGGGGAGCGCCGTGTGCGGAGGCACGTCGTGGTGATCCGCACCTACTCCCAGGGCTCACCCGGGGACGAGGGACGCAGGGCGCGTGCCCAGCCGTCCCCGGGCATGAGGCCTTCGCGGCCGCTCTCCGCGGTGGTGCTGGCCGCGGGGGAGGGCACCCGGATGCGGTCCGCACGCCCGAAGCCCCTGCACCGCCTCTGCGGCCGGCCGATGGTGCTCTACGTCCTCGACGCATTGGCCCAGCTGCCGGTGACCCGGGTGGTGGTGGTGGTCGGCCACCGGGCCGAGTGGGTCACCAAGACGCTGATCGAGCACGCGCCGCCGGGGATGGCCATCGAGTTCGTCGAGCAGGTCGAGCAGCGGGGGACGGGGGACGCCATGTCGGTGGCGCTGACCGGGCTCCCCGACGACGAGGGCGCCGACGATGGGGACGTCGTGGTGCTCCCGGGGGACACGCCGCTGTTGCGGCCGGCCAGTTTGGCCGCGTTGGTGAAGGAGCACTATGCCTCCGGCGACGCCGCCACCTTGCTGACCGCGGTGCTCGAGGATCCCACCGGCTACGGGCGGGTGGTGCGGGGCAGGGACGATTCGGTGGCCCGCGTGGTGGAGGAAGCAGACGCGTCGGACACCGAGCGCGAGGTGCGCGAGGTCAACACGTCGATGTACTGCATCAGGCGGAGCGTGCTGGCCCCGGCGCTGCGCCGGTTGAGCCCCGCAAACGCCCAGGGTGAGTACTACCTGACCGATGTGGTCAGCGTGCTCTACGAGGCAGGGCACCGTGTCGGTTCGGTGGTGGTGGCGGACACCATGGAGGTCGCCGGCGTCAACGACCGCGCCCAGCTGGCGGTGGCCGAGGCCGAACTGCGGGACCGGATCAACGAGCGGTGGATGCGGCGGGGGGTCACCATGTGGGACCCCGAGACGACCTACATCGACGTCGATGTGCAGCTGGGCACCGACGTGGTGCTCCTGCCCGGTGTCATCCTGCAGGGGGCCTGTGCGGTCGGCGAACACGCCGAGATCGGTCCGAACACCCGGTTGGTGGACACCACGGTCGGGGAGGGCGCCGTGGTGGCCTCCAGCGTGTGCCGCCGGTCGGTGGTCGGGGCCGACGCCCGGGTCGGGCCGTTCGCCGTCCTCGGTGAGGGCACCGAGGTGCCGTCCGGCGCCAGGGTGGGCCCGTCGGCCGGGGATCCCGGCGCCGGGGCGCGGTAAGTTCGCGGGCATGGAGTTCACCCCCCACCGACGTCTGGAACTTGTTTCGGGACGGTCCCATCCGGAGTTGGCCCAGGAGATCGCCCAGCAGCTGGGGGTGGAGCTGGGCGAGGCCAATCTGCGCGAATTCGCCAACGGGGAGATCCACTGCCGCTTCGGCACGTCGATCCGGGGGAGCGACGTGTTCATCGTGCAGACCCACGCCGGCCCGGTCAACGACTCCTTGATGGAGCACCTGATCATGATCGATGCCGCCAAGCGCGCCTCGGCCAAGAGGATCACCGCGGTGTGCCCCTACTACGGCTACTCACGCCAGGACCGCAAGGCCACCGGGCGCGAGCCGATCACCGCCAAGCTGGTGGCCGACATGCTGTCGGTGGCCGGCGCGGACCGGGTGGTCAGCGTCGACCTCCACTCCGGGCAGATCCAGGGTTTCTTCGACGTCCCCGTCGACCATCTGACGGCGGCCCCGGTGATGGTCGACTACCTGCGGAGCCAACTCGACCAGGACCTGGTGGTGGTGGCCCCCGACGCCGGGCGGGTCAAGGTGGCGGAGCGGTTCAGCCAGCACCTGACCGCCGACCTGGCCGTGGTGCACAAGCGCCGCCTGCGGGGCGAGGCCAACCAGGTCCAGGCGCTGCACGTCGTCGGTGACGTCGAAGGGCGCCAGTGCGTGCTGATCGACGACATGATCGATACGGCGGGGACCATCGTCGCCGCGGCCGACCTCCTGGCCGACCGGGGGGCCGCCGAGGTGTGGTGCATGGCCACCCACGCCGTCCTGTCCGATCCGGCGGTGGACCGCCTCAAGAACTCGGCGATCACCAAGGTGGTGGTCACCAACACGCTGCCCATCCCCCAGGACCGCCGGTTCGACAAGCTGGAGGTCCTGTCGGTGGCCAAGCTCATCTCCGACGCCATCGATGCCGTCTTCGAGGACACCTCGGTCTCGGAGATCTTCGGTGGGGAGAACCTGGCCTAGATCTCCCGGGGCCCGGCACCAGACCGGCCCGGGCCGGTCCCGTGCCCGACCGGAGACCGGTATCAGGGCCCCCTGTGGCTCACCGGGCGGCCATGGGACTATCATGGTGGGCCGTCAGCAGCGGCCGTCCGTGATCGTCGCCAGGTGCACGATCGGCACGAGCGCCCCGCCCCCGTCTCAGCACCTCCCGAGGAGTCCCCGCATGCCCGAAGTCACGCTCACCGCCGAAGCCGGCCGCGAGATCGGATCGAGCTCCACGCGCCGCCTGCGGGCCCAGGGGAAGATCCCCGGCGTCGTCTACGGGCACGGCGCCGACCCGCTTCCGGTGGCTGTCGTCGCCCGCGAGTTCCAGGTCGCCATGTCCGGTGAGGCCGGTCTCAACACGCTGCTGTCGCTGCACGTGGAAGGCACCGACTTCCTCACCCTGGCCCGCGACATCCAGCACCACCCCTTCAAGAACGTGGTCACCCACGTCGACTTCCAGATCGTGCGGCGGGACGAGGTGATCTCGGCCGAGGTCACCATCAACCTGGTGGGCGAGGCGATCGAGGTCCAGCACGGAGACGGCATCGTGGACCAGCAGCTCTTCACCCTGGCCGTCAAGGCCAGGCCGGCCGACATCCCCCCGTCGGTGGACATCGACATCTCGGGACTGACCATCGGCGATGCCCTGCACGTCTCGGACATCACCATCCCGTCCGGCGTCGAGCTGGAGACCGACCCCGAGGCAACCGTCGTGGCCGGGCAACCGCCCCGGGTCCAGGCCACTGCGGAGGAGGAGGCCGAGGCCGCCGGGATCACCGCGGTCACCGGGATCACCGGGGTCCCGTCCGAAGAGGCGCCCGGCGCCGAGTCCGAGTCGGCAGAGGGCTAGGCCCTGCTCGGTCGCCGGGGTGGGCCGGGGGTCCGGCGAACGGGTACCCCGGCGGATCTGCTCGTGGTGGGCCTGGGCAATCCCGGGGCCGAGTACGAGGGGACCCGCCACAACGCAGGGGCCGATGCCGTGGCTGCCCTGGCGATACGCCACGGAGGCCGGCTCAAGTCGGAGAAGGGACTGCGCTCCCTGGCCTGCGAGGTCCGCATCGCGGGCCGGCGGGTCCTGTTGGCCGTCCCGCTCACCTACATGAACGAGTCCGGCCTGGCGGTGGCCCCGTTGGTGCGCCGTGCCGGCATCGACGCAGAGGGCACTGCGTCGGCTGCTGGCATCGCGTCGCGGCTGATCGTCGTCCATGACGAGCTCGACCTGCCCTCCGGCCGGGTCAAGGTGAAAGCCGGCGGCGGCACCGCCGGCAACAACGGGCTCAAGTCCATCCACCGCCACCTGCACACCGACGAGTACCTCCGGGTGCGGATCGGCATCGGCAAGCCCCCCGGTCGCCAGCCCGGTGCCGACTACGTGCTGAAGCGACCGGGAGCGGCCGAGCGGACGATCCTCGACGTGGCCGTCGAGCAGGCGGCGGATGCGGTCGAGGCCATCGCCGCCGAGGGCGTGGAGGCAGCCATGAACCGGGTCAACTCCACCGGCTGAACCGCCTTGGCCGGCTGAAGCGGCGGCACCTACCCGGCGCCGGCCGATCGGCACCTCCCCCCGGCATGCCCGGTACGCTCGCTGGTTGTGCCCGCCGACGCCGATCTCGCCATCTCGGTGCAGGGCCTCACCAAGTCGTACGGGAGCGTCGAGGCCCTGCGGGGCATCGACTTCGACGTCCGTCGGGGCGAGGTACTGGCCCTGCTCGGGCCCAACGGTGCCGGCAAGACCACCGCCGTCGAGATCCTGGAGGGCTACCGCAAGCGGGACGGTGGCACCGTGTCGGTGTTCGGCATCGACCCCGAGCGCCGCGACCGGGGGCTGCGGGCCAAGGTGGGCATCGTCCTCCAAGAGTGTGCGGTCGACCCCTACCTCACCGTCACCGAGGCGATCACCCAACGGTCGGGCCTCTATCCGCGGCCGCGCCCGGTGGGCGAGGTCATCGGGCTGGTCGGCCTCGAGGCCAAGGCCAGGGCCCGGGTCAAGACGCTCTCGGGGGGGCAGCAGCGCCGCCTCGACTTGGGGCTGGCCCTGGTCGGCAACCCCGAGCTGATCTTCCTCGACGAGCCCACCACCGGCTTCGACCCCTCCGCCCGCCACGAGGCATGGGACGTCGTCCGCGGCCTGTGCGCCGAAGGGCGCACGGTGGTGCTCACCACCCACTACATGGACGAGGCCCAGTTCCTGGCCGACTCGGTCACCGTCATCGCCGCCGGCCGGGTGGTGGCCTCGGGGCCGCCGGACACCCTGGGCGGGCGGGACCACGGGATGACCACCGTCCGCTTCGTGCTCCCCTCCGGTGTGTCGGTGGGCACACTGCCACTGCCGGTCGGCCTCGAGCCGCAGCAGCGCGGCGACGTCGTCGAGTTCCGGATCGACGAGCCCACCGAGGTCCTCCACGCGCTGACCGGGTGGGCGGTGGAGCGCGGTGAGGTGCTCTCCGGGCTGACGGTCATCCGGCCCTCACTGGAGGACGTGTACCTGGCGCTGACGAGCAGGGACCGGCCGTGAACGACCTGATGATCGCCAAGGAGCAGGTGCGCTACGAGCAGAAGGCGTACTGGCGGAACCCGATGGCCGCCGTGTTCACCTTCATGTTCCCGGTGGTCTTCCTGGTGGTGGTGGGCACCTCGGCCGGCTCCTTCCGCGTGCCGGGCACGTCCCTCCGCTACGACCAGTACACCGTGGTGGCGATGCTGACCTTCGGCCTGATCGCCGCTTGCTACACCAACCTGGGCATGGTCGTCTGCAACCGGCGGGACTCGGGTGTGCTCAAGCGCATGCGGGGGACCCCCATCGCCATCGGCTCGTACATGGGCGGCATCATCGGCAGCATCATGATCAACGTGGCGGTGCTGACCATCGTCGTGGTCGGCATCGGCATGTCCTTCTACCACCTCCACTTCCCGTACCACCCGCTGGCCACCGTGGTGACGCTGGTGGTCGGCATCGTGACCTTCTGTGCCCTCGGCCTGGCCGTGACCATCATCATCCCCAACGCGGACGCCGCCCCGGCCGTGATCAACGGGATCTACTTCCCGATCATCTTCATCTCGGGCGTCTTCTACCCGATCAGCAACGGCTCGGTCCTGTCGAAGATCGCCGACTGGTTCCCCATCCGCCACATGATCACCGCCCTGGTCAGCGCCTTCGAGGGCGGCCCCGGTTCGGGTGTGCGCCCTCGCGACCTGGTGGTCATGCTGATCTGGGCTGCGGCCGCCCTGGTGTTCACCGCCCGGCGGTTCCGCTGGGAGCCGAGGCACCGCTGAGCCGTCCGGCCGATGGTGCGCGCCCCGGTACCCTGAGCAGGTGAGCCTCCGCTCGCTCCCCACCCTGCTGCGCAACGAGCCCGCCATGACGCGGGTCGTCGGCGCGTCCAGCGCCACCCTGGCGGTGGCCACGCCGGCCCAGGCCTTCGTGCTGGCCGGCCTCATCCGCCTGGGCACCCGGCGGCCGGTGCTCGTGGTCACACCGACCGGGGCCGCCGCCGACCAGCTGGCCCACGATCTCCGGGCGTTCTCCGGCGGGTCGGAGCCGACCGATGCGGGCCCCGGCCGGGTCGAGGTGTTCCCGGCATGGGAGACCCTTCCCTTCGAGCGGGTCAGCCCCGACGTGTCGACCATGGGCCGCCGCCTGCGCCTGCTGTGGGAGCTGGGCGGCCCCTCGGGCCCCTCGGGCCCCTCGGGCCCCTCGGGCCCCCGTCGACCGGGGCCGGACGTCGTCGTGGCCCCGATCAAGGCGGTGCTCCAACGGCTCGGCCCCTGGCGCACCGCGGCGCGGCCGGTGGTGGTGGCCAAGGGTGACCGGGTCGTGGTCGATGAGCTGGTGGTCCGCCTGGTGTCCATGGGCTACCGCCGCGAGTCGATCGTCGAGCACCGCGGGGAGTTGGCCGTGCGGGGCGGCATCGTGGATGTCTTCCCGTCCACCGCGGACGAGCCGGTCCGCCTCGACCTTTGGGGGGACGAGGTCGATCGGCTCACCCGCTTCGACGTGGCGGACCAGCGCTCGATCGAGGACGTCGGACCGGTGGAGCTCTTCGGCTGCCGCGAGCTGGTGACCGACGAGGTGACCCGCAGGCGGGCGGCCGAGCTGGTGGGGACGGCACCGTGGGGGCGCCACCAGTGGGAGCGCCTCTCCGACGGCGACCAATTCGACGGCATGGAGTCGTGGCTGCCGTGGCTGGCCGACTCCGAGGAGCTGATCTGCGACCTGTTGGGGGACGATGCCGTCATCGTCCTGGTCGAGCCCCGCCGGGTCCGGGACCGTGCCGGCGAGCTGCTCGACGAGGAGTCGGCCCTGGCCGACGCGCTGGCGTCCACCTGGGGCCTCGAGGGCGGGGGCGGGGCGCCGCGCCTCCACGTCCCATTCGACCGGCTGCTGACCGGGACGAACGCCGGCGTGATCTCGCTGGTTCCGTCGGCGGAGGGCCCGGACGTGCCGTCGGTGGAGAGCAGGGGGTGGGAGCCGATCCTCGGGGACGGTGCCAAGCTGGCCGCGCAGGTCTCCACCCTCGCCGGGGCCGGCTACGCGGTGGTGCTGTGCTCGACGACCGACGGGGGTGCGCAGCGCCTCTCGGGCATCCTGGCCGAGGAGGGGCTGACCGTCCCGGTGGCGGCGGACGCCACCGACCTCTCGGCACCCGGCGCACGCATCGTGGTGGGGACGGTGGACCGCGGATTCGTCCTGCCGGGCTGCCGGGTGGCCGTCCTGACCGAGTCCGACGTCACCGGCCGCCACCGTCCCCACCGGCAGGCCCGGACCCGCGCCCGTCCCGTCGACGGGTTCTTCGACGACCTGGCACCGGGCAGTTACGTGGTCCATCGCCAGCACGGGGTGGCCAGATACGGGGGCATGGTCACCCGGACCATGGGGGGCTCCACCCGCGACTACCTGCTCCTCGAGTACCGGGGCGGTGACCGGCTCTACCTCCCGACCGATCAGATCGAGCTGCTCACCCCGTACGCGGGTGGTGACTCGCCGACCGTGAGCCGCCTGGGTGGGTCCGAATGGCAACGCACCCGCTCCAAAGCGCGTGCCGCCGTGCACGAGGTGGCCGAGGAGCTGGTCGCCCTCTACCGGAGGCGCCTCGAGGTGACCGGCCACGCCTTCGGCCCCGACACCCCCTGGCAGGCCGAGCTCGAGTCGTCGTTCCCCTTCATCGAGACCTCCGACCAGCTCCGCGCCATCGAAGAGGTCAAGGCCGACATGGAGCGGCCCCAGCCCATGGACCGGCTGGTCTGCGGTGACGTGGGGTTCGGCAAGACGGAGGTGGCCATCCGGGCGGTGTTCAAGGCGGTCCAGGACGGGTACCAGGCCGCCGTCCTCGTGCCCACCACGCTCCTGGCGAGCCAGCACGCCCAGACCTTCGCCGACCGATATGCGCCGTTCCCCCTCAAGGTGGAGATGCTCAGCCGGTTCCTGACCCCGGCCCAGGCGAAGGCGGTGCTGAACGGCCTAGCCGACGGTTCGGTGGACGTGGTGGTGGGGACCCACCGACTGCTCGGGGAGGACGTCACCTTCAAGAAGCTCGGGCTGCTGGTGGTGGACGAGGAGCAGCGTTTCGGGGTCAGCCACAAGGAGTCGATCAAGGCCATGGCCGAGGGCGTCGACGTCCTCACCCTCACCGCCAGCCCCATTCCGCGCACGCTCGAGATGGCCCTCACCGGTATCCGCGACCTGTCGATGGTCAACACCCCGCCGGCCGCCCGGCGGCCGATCCTGACCCACGTGGGTGAGTTCGAGGAGGCGGCCGCGTCGGAGGCCATCCGCCGCGAGCTGCTGCGCGAGGGCCAGGTCTTCTACGTCCACAACCGGGTCCAGGACATCGAGGCGGTGGCCCAACGGGTGCAGCACATGGCCCCCGAGGCGCGGGTCGCCGTGGCCCACGGCCAGATGGACGAGGGGACGCTGGAGAAGGTGGTGTTCGACTTCTGGGAGGGCGCCTACGACGTGCTGGTGTGCACGACCATCATCGAGTCGGGGATCGACATGCCCACGGTCAACACGCTGGTGGTGGACCGGGCCGACCTGTTGGGGCTGGGGCAGCTCCACCAGCTGCGCGGCCGGGTGGGCCGGGCCGGGCAGCGTGCCTACGCGTACCTCTTCCACCCGGTCGACCGGGTGCTCTCCGAGCAGGCCTACGAGCGGCTCCGCACCATCGGTGACCACACCGAGCTGGGATCGGGCTTCAAGATCGCGCTGCGCGACCTCCAGATCCGGGGTGCGGGCAACCTGCTGGGGCGCGACCAGACCGGCCATATCGCCGCCATCGGCTACGACCTCTACGTGCAGATGGTGTCCGAGGCGGTCTCGGAGTTGAAGGGGGAGTCGCGGCCGCAGGCAGTGGACCTGTCGCTCGACCTCCCCGACGCCGCCCACCTCCCGGCGACCTACGTGGCGGCCGAGGACGTCCGCCTCGAGGCCTACCGGCGGTTGACCGGGGTGCGGACCGTCGAGGAGGTCGGGGATGTGCGCGCGGAGTGGGAGGACCGGTTCGGCCCGCTGCCGGCACCGGCCGCGGCCCTGCTCGACGTGGCCCGCCTGCGGGTCGAGTGCCTGCGCCTGGGGATCACCGACCTGGCCGTCGCCGTCCCCCGTCGTGGCGGCCCCGGGGGAGCGGGCCGGATCCCGGGCACCCGGTCCACCGTCAAGGTGTCGCCGATCACCCTGCCGGCATCGGCGGAGGTCCGACTTCGGCGGGTGGCCCCCGGTGCCACGTATCAGCCCGATCTCCATCGCCTGCTGATCCCGATGACCCCTCCGGCCACGGGAGGGGAGTACGCCCCGGGCCTGGTGGCGCTCCTCGGCGAGCTGTTGCCCGCCGCCGGATAGCCGGTTCGCCGGTGCGGCTGATCCTGTCGAAGCCGGCACCGTGCCTGCACCCGGTAGCATCGCCGCCGTGAAGCGTCTCCTTTCCGGCACGGTCGCCGCTCTCGTCGTGCTCGCAGGGGGCGCCCTGGCCTCCGCCTGCGATGTAACCCCCTCGGCGGCATCGGCCAACGGGGCGACCATCTCGGTGACCACGCTCAACTCCCAGCTCCGGGCCCTCCAGAGCACAGTGGCCGGCGCCTGCCTCCTCCAGCTGGAGAACCCCCAGCTCACCAGCTACTCCGGCGAGGGAGCCGGGGGCTCAGGCACCTACACGGTGGCCTTCGCCGACGCCGTGCTCGACAACCAGGTGGGCGACCTCCTGGCCGGGCAGTACGCCGCCGCCAAGGGAATCACCGTCTCGACCTCGGACCTGACGACGTCGAAGTCCGACTTCGAGGCGACGCTCGACGGGGAGATCAGCGCGGCGGTGCAGCAGTCGGGAGCGTCGGGGACCACGTCGTACTGCCAGCTGCCCAACGGGGCGAACATCACCGGGGCCCAGCTGCTGGCCGGCCTTCCCGCTGACCTGGCGGCAGGCCAGGTCCACAACCAGGCCGTGGACGACAAGCTGCTGGCGCAGGGCGCCGATCTGTCGGCCAGCGCGGTGTTCGGGTACTACCTTCGCAACCAGCCGCAGTTCACGGTCGCCTGTTTGAGCGTCATCGCCACCGACACCCAGGCCCACGCCAACCAGATCGTGGCCCAGCTGCATGGAGGGGCCTCGTTCGCCGCGGTGGCCAAGGCCAGCTCGCTCGATTCCCAGTCCGCGGCCAATGGCGGCGCCCTCGGGTGCAACTACACCGTGGCGCAGGTGAAGCAGGCACTGCAGGTACAGGCGGTCACCGCGGGGACGCCCCTGGCGCCGGTGCAGGACACCAGCAGCGGCGAGTGGATCATCTACGAGGTGACCAGCCAGTCGGTCGAGCCGCTGTCGGCCGCCACCTCCGTGATCCGTCGCGAGCTGCTGCAGTCCACCTCGAATGTGAACCGGGTGAGCAAGGCGGTGGTGGGCTTCGCCCGCCACTCGGACGTAGCGATCAACCCGCAGTACGGGACGTGGAAGGCGCTGACGATCGTGGCCCCGGTGGCCCCGCCGCCCGAGTACCTCCTGGCCTCCGTCTCGGGCGGGTCGTCCGGCTCCTCCTCCTCGCTGTCCGTGAACGGTGCGGGCACCGGAGGCACCTCGGGCACCTCAGGCACGTCGGGCACCTCAGGCACGTCGGGCACTACCGGCGGCGGCTGAACCGCCCGGTGCGCTTCCCGGCATGACGGCCCGAGAGCCGGTCGACGCCCCTCGGATCGACGTGGTCGGGCTCGGCCCGGCCGGGCCCGAGTTGATCACCGCCGAAGCCCTGGCGCTCATGGCGGCGGCCCCGGCGCTCTTCCTCCGGACCGCCCGGCACCCGGCGGTGGCCGGCCTTCCCCCTACCCGCTCGTTCGACCACCACTACGAGCGGTGTGACACCTTCGAGGAGGTCTACCGGGCCATCGTCGACGACCTCCTCGCCGCAGTGGCAGCAGAGCGTGCCGTGGTCTACGCGGTGCCCGGATCGCCGATGGTTGCCGAGCGCACCGTGGCCCTGCTGCAGGAGGCGCCGACGGTGACCCGCGGCGATGTCGTCCTCGTCGTGCATCCGTCGGTCTCGTTCCTCGACGTGGCCTTCGCCCGGATGGGGGTGGACCCGGTGTCCACCGGGGTCCGGCTCGTCGACGGCGAGTCCTTCGGCGTCGACGCGGCCGGGGAGCGGGGCCCCCTGTTGGTGGCCCAGTGCTGGAGCCCCTCGGTCCTGTCCGACATCAAGCTGTCGGTGGAGTCGGCACCCGAGGCTCCGGTGACCGTCCTGCACCATCTGGGACTGGCCGACGAGCGGGTGTGGGAGGTGCCGTGGGACGAGTTGGACCGTTCGTTCGTCCCGGACCACCTGACTTCGCTGTGGATCCCGCACCTGGCCGCCCCGGTGGCGCGCGAGCTCATGGACCTGGACGCGCTGGTGCACACGCTGCGCCAGCGGTGCCCGTGGGACCGGGAGCAGACCCACGGCTCGCTCGCCCGGCACCTGCTGGAGGAGAGCTACGAGGTGCTCGAGGCCATCGACACGCTGGCCGCGCTGGATGCCGCGGGCGATCCGGCCGATCGGGCCGGATCGTCCCCGGTTGCACCGGTCGCCGTCGAGCCCGAGGCCGAGGAGCGGGCGGTCGCCCACCTGGAGGAGGAACTGGGCGACCTCCTCTTCCAGGTCTACTTCCACGCCACCTTGGCCGCAGAGGCGGGCCGCTTCACCCTGGCCGACGTGGCCCGGGGCATCCACGACAAGCTGGTCTCCCGCCATCCCCACGTGTTCGGCGACGTGACGGCGGACACGCCGGAGGCGGTGGCCGTCAACTGGGAGGCCCTGAAGAAGGCCGAGAAGGGCCGGACGAGTGTGACCGAGGGCATCCCGGCCGCCCTGCCGGCGCTCGCGCTGGTCGCCAAACTGCAGCGCAAGGCACTGGCCGTCGGGATGGCGGTGCCCACGGTGGCCGAGGAGGCGATCCTGGTGGCGCAAGGCGTGTCCGCGCTGGCCGGCGCCGATGCCGCCGGAACACGCTCGTGGGGGATCACCGACGGCGAGGGCGGGCAGGCAGATGACGCGGCCGAGGTCGCAGAAGTGCTGTTCTCGCTGGTGAACGTGGCGCGCAGCCTCGGGGTGGACCCGGAAACCGCGCTGCGGGCCCGAGCTGCCGACTTCCGGGCATCGATCGAGGACCGGGGCTGAGCCAGGGGCCCCATCCGGAGCGGGGCCACGCCCGGGGGGTCCACTGCCGCAATCGACGGAAATGCCCAGGTCCGGGTGGTTTCGAGTGGTACCGTTTCGTCACACCGCGAGAAGGAGCGACAGCGCACAGTGAGCTTCATCGAACAGGTATTCGGCCGGGAGGTCCTCGACTCCCGTGGCAATCCCACGGTCGAGGTCGAGGTCATCCTCGACTCCGGATCGATCGGCAGGGCCATCGTCCCCTCCGGCGCCTCCACCGGGTCGTTCGAGGCGGTGGAGTTGCGTGACGGTGGCGAACGCTACGGGGGCAAGGGCGTGCTGGACGCGGTGGCCAACGTCAACGGCGAGATCGCCGACATCCTCGAGGGATTCGACGCACTCGACCAGCGGGCCGTCGACCTGGCCATGATCGATGCCGACGGGACGCCCAACAAGGCCCGCCTCGGCGCCAACGCCATCCTGGGCGTGTCGCTGGCCACCGCCAAGGCGGCCGCCGATGAGCTGGGCCTGCCCCTCTTCCGCTACATCGGCGGCGTCGACGCACACGTGCTGCCTGTCCCCATGATGAACGTGGTCAACGGCGGGGTGCACGCCGACAACTCCATCGACCTGCAGGAGTTCATGATCATGCCGGTGGGAGCGGCCTCCTTCTCCGAGGCCGTTCGATGGAACGTGGAGACCTATCACGCCCTGGCCGGGGTGCTCAAGGGGCGCGGCCTGTCCACCGCGGTGGGGGATGAGGGCGGCTTCGCCCCCAACCTCTCCTCCAACGAGGAAGCGGTCCGGATCCTGGTCGAGGCGATCGATGCGGCGGGCCTGGTGCCCGGCCAGGACATCGCCATCGCCATGGACCCTGCCGCCAGCGAGCTGTTCTCCGACGGTCGGTACGTGCTGGCCGGCGAGGGCCGCACCCTGTCTCCTGCGGAGATGGTCGACTACTGGGTGGACCTGGTCGGACGCTTTCCCATCGTGTCCCTCGAGGACGGAATGGCCGAGGACGACTGGGACGGCTGGGCGGCGCTGACCGAGCGGTTGGGAACGCAGGTCCAGCTGGTGGGCGACGACGTGTTCGTCACCAACGAGGAGCGGCTGCGTCGGGGCATCGACAGCGGCACGGCCAACTCGATCCTGATCAAGGTCAACCAGATCGGCACCTTGACCGAAACCCTGGGGACCATGTCGCTGGCCACCTGCTCCGCCTATACGTGCGTGATCTCGCACCGGTCCGGCGAGACCGAGGACACCACCATCGCCGACCTGGCGGTTGCCACCAACTGCGGCCAGATCAAGACGGGGGCACCGGCGCGTTCGGACCGGGTGGCCAAGTACAACCAGCTGCTGCGCATCGAGGAGCTGCTCGGCGAGTCGGCCGCTTTCCGGGGCGGCGACGCCCTGGCGGCGAGGAGTGCCGCCCGGTGAGTGGCCGCGTCCACGCCCGGTCCAAGGGGTCGAAGGGTCCGGCCCGGACGGTGCAGGCGAGACGGACGACGAAGACGGTCAAGACGGCGGGCAAGCCGAAACCGCGGGCGAAGCCGGCGGTCCCCCGCCTGGGGGCCGCAGGCCCGAGGCGCACCGGTCCGGTGCGCTCGACCGGGATCCGCAGCCGACTAGCCCGGGCGGCCGGGCCCGGCGCCACGGCCACGCGCAAGCCGGTGTCGCATGTGGTCCGGCGGAACCGGGTCCCGGTGGCGCTGGGCGCACTCGTCGCTGTGGTTGCGCTCGGCACCAGCTTTCCGGCCTCCGCCCTGCTATCGCAGCACCGGCAGCTGTCTGCTTCCGGGGCCGAGCTCTCACAGCTCCAGCACGAGAACCGCTTGCTGACGGAACAAGAGCACCAGTTGAGCTCCACCGCGGAGATCAAGCGGCTGGCCCGGCAGGACTACCAGCTTGTCTCCCCCGGGCAGTCCCTCTACGAGATCCTGCCGGCGGCGGGACACGCCACCACCACGAGCCCCGGCGGCATGGCAACCGGCGACCCAAGCCTGCAGCCCCTGGTGGCACCGTCCGATGCCCCCGACATGTCGCCCGATCCCGGACTCCCGCAGACGCCTTCGAGCTCCGGACCTGCGGCTTCGTCCTCGCCGGCCGCCGGGGCCGCCGGGGCTACCGGGTCGACCGGGACTACCGGGTCGGCGAAGGTCGGCACCTCGTCGTCGGGAGGGTCGACCGTGGCACCGCTCCCATCGAGCTTCTGGTCCCGGGTGGCCGACACGCTCGAATTCTGGAAGTGACCCCACTACCATCGGCCCACCCCGGCGGGGAGGGCCAGAGCGAAACGGACCTGCAGGCCGTGGCGGCGCTGCTGGGCCGCCGGCCGTCGGGGGAGTTCGAGGTGGTGGTCCGAGCTGAGGACGGCGCTCCCGCGGTGATCGCCAACGCGCCGTTTCTGTTCGACGGCACGCCCATGCCCACCCGCTACTGGTTGGTCGACGCGCATCTGCGCGAGGAGGTCAGCAGGCTCGAGTCGCGGGGCGGGGTGCGCCAGGCCGAGGCTGCGGTGGATGTCGACCGGCTGGCGACCGCCCATGCCCTGTACGCCGCCGAACGGGATGCTCTGATCGACTCCGGCCACCGCGGCCCGCGACCGTCGGGAGGGGTCGGCGGCACCAGGCACGGTGTCAAGTGCCTCCATGCTCACCTGGCCTGGTGGATGACGGGGGCCGACGATCCGATCGGGCGGTGGACGGCGGAGCAGATCGGTCTCCACCCGGCCTGATCGAGGTCGAGTGTGCACCGTCTCAGGGTGTGGTCTTCCGCTGTTTGCCGTGGTAGCAAGGGCACATGGATCCTGACGGTCGGGTGGCGGCCATCGACTGTGGCACCAACTCCACCCGCCTTCTGGTCGCCGGCGCCGACGGGAGGCCCGTCGAGCGCCTGATGCGGATCACCAGGCTCGGAGAGGGCGTGGACTCTACAGGGGCGCTCGCTCCCGAGGCCATCGAGCGCTGCCTGGCCGCGCTGCGGGAGTTCCGAGGGGTGACGGACCGGTACCAGGTGGCCCGGGGGAGGTTGGCGGCCACGTCGGCCGCACGGGACGCCTCGAACGGCGACGAGTTCCTCGAGGCAGCCGGTGAGGTCGCCGGGTTCCATCCCGAGTTGCTGGCGGGGACGCAGGAGGGACGGCTGTCGCTGGCCGGAGCCGTCTCCGATCTCGAGCCCGACGGGGGGCCGTTTCTGGTGCTGGACATCGGCGGGGGCTCGACCGAGTTGGTCACCGGCACGGACGCCAACGATCCGGAGCTGGTGGCGGTGTCCCTGCAGATGGGCTGCGTGCGGGTCACCGAGCGGTTCCTGCTGCACGATCCGCCGACGCCGGCCGAACTGGTCGAGGCCGAGGCGATGGTCGGCGAGTCCCTGGAGTCCGCCATCGCCGAGCACCCGAGGTTCCTCGCCGCTCACCGGCTGGTCGGGCTGGCCGGCACGGTGACCACGCTGGCGGCGCTCAACCTCGGGCTTGCGGAGTACGACCGTGACCGGATCCACCACTCGGTGCTCTCTGCCACCGAGGTCTACGACTGGTACCGGACACTCGCCCAGGAGGTCCGGGCGGCACGCCTCGACCGTGCCGGCATGCCCCGCGGCAGAGAGGACGTGATCGTGGGCGGGGCGATGATCCTCTCGGCGGTCATGACCCGGTTCGGGTTCGACGAGTGCCTGGTTTCCGAGGCGGACATCCTCGACGGGATGGTGGCCAGCCTGTTGAGCAGGGGTGATTGATCAGGTGGTGACGGCAACCGGCGCGGCCGCCGGGTTCAGGCCGCAGGCCTCGGTGACCCGATCGACGAATCGGTCGGTCGAGCCGTACTCCTCCTCGGCGTAGGAGAGCCCCTGTGCACTGATGGTGTCGTGGGTCGGCGGCTCCAACAGCGACTCGACGCACCAGGCGAGTTCGGCCGGGTTCTCGAACCAGAGTCCGCCCCGGCCTCGTTGGGCGTGCTCCCTGGCCCGGCTGTCGGCTGGCACCACGATCGGCGTCCCGTAGAGCAGAGAGTCGACGCACCTGCGGGCGAACAGCCGACCGGGGCGCAGATCGACGGTGACCCTGGCCCAAGCCATCAGGCGGGCCAGGTCGCTCGATCGCTCGATCGGCCATCCCTCGTTGAGGCGCCCCCCGTGCCACGCACAGAAGGCGTCGGTGTGGGTGATTCCCACGGGCCGGTCGGGGAAGCTCAGCCGCAGGACACGGCTGAGCTCGTACTCCGGGTGCTCCTCGTCCTCGGAGTCGACGCCGGTCAGGACGAGGAGGTAGCCGGTGTCTCCCACCCAGCCGTTGGGCTCACTGAGGGCGCTGGGGTTGGCGCTCAGTGGTGCGCCGATCCGACGGACCGCGTCCGGGCGCCCATGGTGTTCGACGATGGCCAGGCGCTCCGACTCGGTCACCGCCAGCACCGTGTCTGCACGGGCGAATTCCGAGGCGAAATGCGGGAACGCGATGCTGTCGGCGTCTGCCCCCAGGGCCAGCAGGGTCACGGGAAGGCCCGGATCGTGCCGATCGACTGCGTTGAGGGCGCCGACGTTCTGGTGGCCGGCGATCACCGCGAGGTCGGGTTGCAGCGCAGACAGGATGTCCGACGCGTCGCCCCACGGTCCGACCAGGCCCTGGTCGAGCAGGGAGGACAGTTCGGGAGACCCGGGAACGTCGCCGCTGGCACCGGTTTCCGACAGTCCCTCGATCAGCAGGTCCCGGCGGAGCTCCGCAGCCGGCTCGATCGGCGTGGCCATCCGGTGCAGCGTGAAGACACTGTCGGTCGAGGTGCCTGCCGTGCTGCCCTCCGGCGTGATGACGTGGACATCGGCCACCCAGGCCAGGGCCCCGGCCACCTGGCGGGTGATCCAGCCCTCCTCGGTCTTCGACTCCCAGTGGGCTGCGAGCAGCGCGACCACCGGCCGAAGGCTGCGCCCATCAGCGCTGGGCGTCACCGTCATGGGGACGCGGCCCACGGTGCCCAGGCAATCGAGCGTTCCGATGTCATGGGGCGGACGCTGCGTCCTTTTGGTCCGCCCCGTCCTTTCCGTGGCGACCCGCAGTCGTGGCCGACGTGGCCGCCGTGGCCGCAGGGGGTTCGAGATGGAGCCACAGGGCGAGCTCGGCCAGGTTGCGGGCCTCGGCCACCTGGCGGTCGAGGAAGTCCTGGTTGAGCTGCTGGCAGCGGAGGGTGAGCTCGTCACAACGTCGCTCGAGGGCCTCGTTCACCCGGACCATGTGGGCCAGGAGGTCCCGCTCCTGGCGGAGGTAGGGACCGAGCACCCGATAGGTCAGACGGCCGAACAGAGTGAAGATCTTCCCCCGCAGACCACCGCCGGCCACGGATGGGTCGAAATGGTCGGGAAGGGCCCAGTGGTGGTGAAGGAACTCGAGGGAGCCGCGATTGCGGGCCTGCTCGTTGTCCTTGGTGCGCCTGATTGTGTCGGGTTGGAGGGGCTCCCAGAGCAGGGTCCGGTGCTCTGCCTTCAGTCGCTCGAGTACCACTTCCGGGTCAAGTGCGGGTTGTCCCACGTTCTGGCTCTCCTCCTGTCGGCCGCTGCACGATGCCCTCACTGTCCGGGCCCTGGATCTCATGATGCCCAACCGGTGGGCACGGTCCCCGCTGCGGGAACCGCCCGGATCTCGGTCTTCCCGTCAGGCCGTCCTCCGACTCCCGGCTCACGACAATCCTCTCTGCCCAGCCCGTTCCGAACCAAGCTGCACGCTGGGATTCTACCTGTACGGCGAGTGCCTCCCGGGGACGCCGGCTGGTGATGAGCTGGAACACAGCCATGGTATCGTCAGCCCAATTGTGCCGAAACCGCCTCAGAGTGCCCCCCGGGTCGTGCTTGACGTGATCGATTTCGAAACCGGCCGTTCGGACCGCATCCCAGTGGGCCCGCCCGACGACGTGGGGCGTCCGTGATGGCCACTGCGGACGGGCCCGAGGGCCCGGACCCGTCCACAAAGGCCACCCCCGGCACGGAACGGCTGTCGGACGCCCTGGGCTGGATGGCCGACCGGCTGGCCGAGACCCTCCTGCTCCCTCGGCCCGCCAAAGAGGACGACGAGGAGGAGGAGTGGGGGGTCGACGCCGCATCGTTCGCCCCGGACTACTGGCACTGGCAGCACCAGTGGCACCTCTATCGCATCGACCATGCCGACACCCTGCCCCCCGAGGACCTGCCGGTCGACGGCCCGCTGTTGAGCATCGTCGTCCCTGTGTACCGGCCGTCGCTCTGGTACTTCCGCGAGTGCGTCCAGTCCGTCATCGATCAGACCTATCGGAACTGGGAGCTCTGCCTGTGTGACGACGGCTCTGGCGACCCCGAGTTGACGTCGACGATGGCCGAGTTCGCCGCCGCCGACCCGCGGATCAAGGCCCTGGCCCTCGAACAGAACGGCGGCATCTCGCGGGCGACCAACCGGGCACTGGCGGCCGCCGCAGGGGAGTTCATCGTGTTGATCGATCACGACGATCTCCTCACGACCGACGCCCTGGCGCGGATCGCCGCCGTGGTCACGACCGAGGACGACGCCGATGTCATCTACTCGGACGAGGACAAGCTGGACGAGGTGGATCGCCAGTATCAGCCCCAATTCAAACCCGATTGGGACCCCGATCTGCTGCTCTCCTACCCCTACCTCGGGCACGTCACGGCCATCCGCCACGAACTCCTGCGGCGCGTCGGAGGGTTCCGTCCCGAGTTCGACGGGAGCCAGGACTTCGACGTGATGCTCCGGGCCACCGAGGTGGCGCGACGGGTGGTGCACATCCCCAAGGTCCTCTACCACTGGCGGGTGGTGGCAGGCTCTGCCGCCGGCGACCCTGACGCCAAGCCGTGGGCGTACGCGGCCAGCCGCCGGGTGCTCGAGGACGCCGTTGCCAGGCGCGGCATCGACGGTGTCGTCGAGACCGGAGCCTTCCTCGGCTCCTACCACCTGCGCCGCCGGATCCATGGCTCGCCGACTGTCAGTGTCATCATCCCGTTCCGCGATCAGGCAGCACTGACCGTGGCCTGCCTCGAGTCGCTGGAGAAGGCTCCCGGCTACGAGATCAGCGAGGTGGTGCTCGTCGACAACGGGAGCACCGAGCCCGAGACCCGCGTCTTCCGCCGGCAGCTCGAAACGAGGCCGGCCACCCGGTTGATCGACTACCCCGGGCCGTTCAACTGGGCCGCCATCAACAACATCGCCGCCGCAACGTGTGACACCGACATGTTGTTGTTCATGAACAACGACATCGAGGCGACCTCGGAGGGTTGGCTCCATGCGTTGGTGGAACTGGGCCAACGCCCCGAGATCGGGGCGGTGGGGGCGCGGCTGATCTACCCGGACGGGCGGGTGCAGCATGCCGGGGTGGTGCTCGGGATGCAGGGCATCGCCGCCCACATCTTCAACGGGCTCCCCAAGGGCCGGGCGGGCTACTTCGGATGGGACCAGACCGTGCGCTCCTTCAGCGCGCTGACCGCGGCGTGCATGCTGGTGAGGCGGGAGGTGTTCGAGGAGATGGGCGGCTTCGACGAGGCGTATCCCGTGGCATTCAACGACATCGACTTCTGCCTCCGCCTGGGGCAGGCCGGCTACCGATTGCTCTACACGCCCCATGCCGAGCTGACCCACTACGAGTCGGTGAGCCGCGGCCTCTCCGGCTACTCCGCAGACTTCCAGCACTTTCTCTCCCGGTGGGGGGACCTGATGCGCAAGGACGACCCGTACTACAACAAGAACCTCGGGCGCTTCGACCCGTGGTGCGGATTCCGGGCGCCGGGTGAGGACGAGGAGTGGCTCGCGGTGATCGAGGGACTGACGCCGGTGGCTCGGACCGGCGATCAGTCCGATGATCAGGACGCTGGTGCCGATCGCGTACACGCGACCGGCCCCGACCCTGCGGCCTGACCTCCGACTCGACTCCCCCTCACACATCGCATCTCGTGAACCGGCGGCCCAGAACGCCACGGCCCTGGGCTCGAGGACGCTGGGTCGTTAGGACGCGGCGATGTCGACTATGGACTTACCGCCGGGCCCCACGGTGACGAGACCACTGGCGGCGTCCCCGTAGCCGGTGACGGCGCCGGTGGAGGTCACCACCCAGTACCCGAACCCGTCCACGGCGACGGCCAGTGCCGCGATCGGAGCGCGGGCGTGCATGACTGCCGGGCCGAACAGTCGGGCATTGCCAAACGTGGCGATCGTGCCCTGCTTGGTGATCAGGTAGTACCCGAGCCCGTCCGGGGTGGTCGCCATTGCTGCCACCGACTGGCCCGGGGGTACAGCGAAGTTCCCGAAGCTGGTGGCGTGGCCGAAGGCGCTGACACCGCCGCTCGAGTTGACCAGGTAGTACCCCTCGCCGTTCGGGATGGCAGTGATGCCCACCACCGGCGCCGAGCCGGCCGTGGGCGTCACCGGGCCCAGCGAGGGGGCACCGAAACCGCTGACCGTGCCGTCGGCCCGGGCGATCCAGTATCCGCCGGTGCTGGCGTCGACCGCCATGCCGACCACGTCGGCCACCGCACCACTGCCTGTGGGTAGGGAACCCCGACCCACGGCATCGCCGAAGGTCGTGATCTGTCCGTTCGTCGCCACCAGGTAGTAGCCGTGCCGGTCCGGCGTGAGCGCCAACCCGGCGGTCGGCGCTGTTGGCCCAGGACTCGGCACCGATCCCAAGTTCAGAGCGGAACCGCCGGTGGTCACCCGACCGGCTGCGTCGACCAGGTCCAGGCCCGGGCAGCTGGCAGAGGCAGCGGGCAGCGTGGGCGAGGCCGGCGCATTGGTGAGGGGCGCGCTGACGTCCCAGAGGCGATAGTCCCATACTCCCCAGGTGCCGCCCAGATTGTTGTTCGCCACAGCGTAGATGACCTCCAACTGGCGGCTTGATGGCAGGTCACCGTTGCTCGTCCGGACGATTCCCGAGTTGTGGTTGTACGTGTAGCCCGACAGGCACTCCCCGAAGCTTCCCTGCAACTTCCAGGACCCGGTCCCCCGGAGCAGGTGGTCGATGCTGATCGCGGCCTCGGTGACCGCCGAGGTGACCGGGGGGCCATTCAGGGTGGTGTCGTAGGGGCCGTTGTCGAAGGACAGGACGACGCGGCGCCCGGCCGGATCGTAGGCGATGGAAACGTCGTGGGGCCACGTGCCAAGCCCGGCCTGAGTGACCGCTTCGACCTTTCCGCCGCTCGGCAGGGCGACGAAGCAGGCGGTGCAGGGGCCGGTCTTCGGGACGTTCGACAGGTTCAGCTCGCGGAGCACCAGGCCTTCCGCCGGGTTCGAGTCGTTCCCCGGGCTCCCCGAGTTCCCCATGTAGGTGAGGAGGATCCGGCCGCCCGCGATGGTGGTGGCGGCCGGCTCACCGAGGCAGTAGAGCGTCTGCCCAGTGCTCCTGATGACCGGGCAGTTGTTCGGATAGGCGTTCTTTCCGAAGTCATCGGACGTCTGCACGAACGGCGTGAGGTCCGGGTGGTAGGGCCCGGCCAGGGAGTTGGCAAACGCCACGCCGATCACGTTGGTGGAGTTGCTGGCCTTTGATTCGGCGGTGAAGAACATCGCCCACCGGTACGGCGTGCCGCCGAAATGGAATTGACCGCCGATCACCTCGGGCTCGCAGGTGTGGACGGCGAAGAAGTTGTTCCGGGCGGGGCCGTCCTTGGGGCCGAAGACGATTGTCGGCCGACCGTACTGCCACCGGCCGTTCACCAGATGACCCACCGAGAGCATGATGTGGTCACGGACCACGCCGTTCGGCGAATTGCCACAGTAGAAGACGTAGCGGGTGTTGGAGCTCGTCTGCACCGTGCTGGGCGCATAGGTGTAGAAGAGGCCGGCACCGGGGTCGATCCCGGTGAAGGCGGTTTGGGTCGGCATGTAGGAAATCAACGTGGCATGCACGGTGGCGCCCGCAGTGCCTGGGAGGAGCACGAGCAGGGCGCCACAAACAGCAGCGAAGAACAGGCGGATTCGGCGGTGAATGGTGACTCCTATCTCCTCTTGTTCGCGTCAGCGTCTGCCCGCGTCGGAGGTACTTCCGACCTGCCGGGTGGACGAACTGGACCGGTCGATGACCGCCGGCGCGTTGCTATCCGAAATAGGGTAGCCGAGCCGGACCGCCAGACCATGGCAGGGTCGCCGCACTTGCGGACCCCCGGACGGGCTCGCTCGACGCGATCACCCGGCCCGGTGGACCGGCATCGACAAGGGATCACGGTGCAGAAGCGAGGGCCTGCAGGGCGGCCGAGGACGGCGCTCCCGCCCCTGCGAAACGACGCCCAGATGCACCACGGCCGATGTGCCGCCCTTCGCCCGATCTCCGTGGGCTCGGCACCGGAGTGGATAGAGTCTGGGGGGAGCGGCACCCTGTGGCCGCCAGGGCCCGGCGGAGAGAGGACGATGGGCTTTGCCTGATGCGGCGACGGTGACGGTCGTGACCCGGACCCAGGATCGGCCCATCCTGCTGGATCGCGCCGTTCGGAGCGTCATGCAGCAGACGTTGGGGGACCTGCAGATGGTGATCGTCAACGACGGCGGTGACCCCGGTGCGGTCGAGGAGCTGGTCGAGGCCCGCCGGGACCAGGTGCAGGGGCGCACCAAGGTGGTGCACCACGAGGCTCCGCGGGGCATGGAGGCGGCGACGAACACCGGTCTCCGGTCCTCCGACTCCCGGTTCGTCGCCGTGCTCGACGACGACGACACGTGGCACCCGCGATTCCTCGAACTCACCGTGGCCGCAATGGAGCGCACAGGTTCCATGGGTGTGGTCACGGCCACGGAGGCCGTCTACGAGGACATCGACTACGGGGACATCCGGTTGCTCGACTGGTTCCTCTTCGACCCGATGGCCGATGTGGCACCCCTCGGCGCAGCGGGCGGGGGGCAGCGGCCGCTTCCACCCACCAGCCTGTTCCGGCTGCTCTCGGGGAACCAGTTCCCTCCCTGCTCGTTCGTGTATCGGCGGGAGGCGCTCGGCGAGGTGGGCTACTACGACGAGAGCCTCCCTGTACTGGGCGACTGGGACTTCAACATCCGCTTCGTGCTCCGCCACGACATCCACTACATCGACGAGCCCCTTGCCCACTACCACCACCGCAAGGGCCAGTCCGACGAGCTCGGCAACTCGGCCGGCCACGGCGGCGACCTCCACGAACGGGTGCGGCAGCAGTTGCTCAACCGCTATCTGCGCCAGGACATCGGGCGCCACTCGGTGGGCGTCGGCGTCCTCGCCAACCTCCTCCACTACCTGCGGGCCCAGCGGGCGAGTGACCTCGTTGCCGATCACGCGCTGGTGACGAAGTTGGACTCGATCGAGCGGTCGGTCGGGGCGCTGGCCGAGTCCATCGAGCGCTCGCAATTGGGAGGGTTCCAAACTGCCCCCTCCCCTTCGACCAGCGGACTCCCTTCGGAGAGCTGACCCGTATGAACGACCTGCAGGCGATCGTCAAGGAAGCGGACATCGTCTCCTTCGACCTGGTGGACACCTTGCTCGTCCGCGACATCTGCCGGCCGATCGACATCCACCGCCTGAGCCACGAGTGCTTCAACGCCACCTCGGGGAGGTACCTCACCGAGGAATTGGCTCCCCGCCGGCTCGACGCCGCGTCGGCCCTGCAAGTGGAGGCGGAGGAGGCGGGACGCTGCCGACAGTCGGTCACCTTCGATGCCATCCACGAACGCATGGCGGAGCTGATGCTGCTGGACCCGACGACTGCTGCCCTCCTGGCCCGCTCCGAGCTCGAGACCGAGCGCCGGCTGTTGCGGGCGAACCCGCGGATGCTCGAGCTGTACGCCTTCGCCGTTGAACAGGGCAAGCAGATCATCTGCGTGAGCGACACCTGCCTTCCCCGCTGGTTCCTGGAGGAGGTGTTGGCCGAGGCGGGGATCACCGCGGTTTCCGATCTGCTGATCTCCTGCGAGACGGGTACGTCGATCTCCGACGGGAGCTCGTGGGCCGAGATCGTCCGCCGGTTCCCCGAGCGGCACGTGGTCCATGTCGGGTCCGACGGGCCAGCGGCTGCCGCGGCCGAGCGACACGGGGTGGAGGTGCACCCCGTCCCCCGTGCTACCGACGCGTACCGCCGGCAGCACGGGCCTGCCGCCGCGCTCAACGGCCCGCTGGTGTTCCACCATCTCGAGGTCGACGGATTCCGCCTCAAGAACGTTCACCGGAGTCTGCTCAATGCGCCCGTAGCCCACGAGGTCATGGCGGACGACGTCCCCTCGGCGGCGTACATGGTCGGCTACGGCGCGTTGGGGCCGCTGATGACGGGGTTCGTCCAGTGGCTGCACCGAGCTGCCGGGCGGAGCCGTTGTGACAGCCTGTGCTTTGCCGATCCCGACGGGCGGTTCATCGCCCACGTCTATCGCGCCTGGTGGGGTGGGGCGGCGCTGCCATCCCGCCTGCTGTCAGGCGGGGGCAGCGGGGCGGGTCCCTCCGGGGTGGCCACGGACTTCGCCGGAGATGGCGGCTCCACCCGCCCGGCCGCGGTGGCGATCGGTTGGGACGGTGGCGTGCTCACGGGGCGTTGGGAGCGGCCGCCGGTGGCCTGGCTGTGTTTCGGCGTGGGGCCAGTGTCAGTGCCACCCGACGATGCCATGCCCACCTACGCATTCGCCGACGGGCGGATCGAGGCGCTCCGCTCCCTCTACGACGACATGCTCGGGATGTCGCGGGGCTTTCTCGAACGCTGCCTCGGGACGACGGCCGCCCTGTCCGACGACGCCTCGGACGGGGCCTCCGACGATGCCGTCCTCCTGGGCGCCGTCCAGCAGGGCGCGCTCGACTATGTGACCGCCTTTCGCCGGTTGACCGACGGACTGCCGAGCACGGTGGCCGTCGTCGACCGCCAGACCGCCTGCGAAAACACGGTGATGCTCCTCAACTTCCCGTTGCCGCAGGCCGAGCGGGTGCTGGACCGGCTGCGACCTGTCACCCGCCCGCCCCTCTCTGGCTAGCTGTCGTGCAGGCCGAAACGGTGGCGGAGTGCTCCGTACATGTGGCGTGGCAGGGCGCCGACGCGGAAGAGCTTGGTTTGGTGCACGGCATCGAGCTCGCGCCGGACCGCTCTGAGCTCGGCTTCGGTGCTGTAGGTGTTCGACACCGAGCCACCCGGCATCGGTAGGTAGGCCCCTGCGAGAGCGACGCGAAGCTCTCCCGTGAGGATCGGCCTGGGAAGGTCGACCACCAGCGCACTGTTGGCGTCGAGGGCCAGTACGCCGGGTGCCGCCCACCGCACATCGGCTGTGGGGAGACGCCCCTGGTCGTCGCCGTGCTGCCAGCGGTACCCGGTCGTCACGGCGCCCCCGGGGTCGGTGGTCACGACCTCGAAGAGATCGAGCCGCAGCAGCGAGGAGTGCTCGCTCGGTTGGACGACGACCCGCCCCAGTCCGGTTGCCGGACCGCTCCACTCGACCAGGCTCAATCCCTGTCGGTTGGAGGCGACCGGCAGGGAAGCGGCCGCCAGCTGCGGCGCGCCGCCGGGCCCCTCAAGGATGATCCGGAGATCGCCGGCCTCGGAAGGGGCACTGAAGCGGCCCGGGTCCACCGTGCCCTCCCGCATGAGTACGACCGAGTCCGCCATCTCGTTGTCGACCAGGGCGGCCGCGCCGCCGACCCAGTAGAGCTCGCTCATCGGCGCCCAATGGAGGTTCTCGGCTGTCCGGTAGCGCAAGGTCGGCAGAAACCTCTGCGGCACCAGCTGGTCGACTTGGCGGCTGCCGAAGTTCTCCTCGTGTTCCCACCAGCTGAAGGTCTCGGCCTCGTCCCGGTTGGGCTGGGACAGGAAGCGCTTCAAGATGCGCCCGAGGATCGCCGTCCCGGCAGGAGTGGTCTCGAAGGGCTCCTGAGCGCCCAGGTCGCTTCGGCGGTAGCCGAGCCATTCGGACTGATAGGCGTCGATGCCCGCTTGGACGAGGTCTCTCGAGGCCGTCTCCTCGGGCCTGACGGACACCGGTCCGAGGACCGGTGTCCCGTCTTCGGTGATCTCGAGCAGGGACCCCTCGTCGCACATGCAGACCAGCTCGACCAGCTCGGGGCCCCCGGTGATCGCAGCCACGTCGAAGGGAACCGTCCCCACGTCGCCGAGGAAGCCCTCGAGGACCGTCCCCCGGAGGACACGTTCGGCCGCTCCGACGTGTGCCACCAGGTACAGCCCGTGCAGGGCCAGATCCGATCCCTCGGAGCAGAGCATCCCCTGCAGGCATTCTTGGATCGTGCCGGACCACCCCACGTCCACGATCATCACCGGCCCGCTCCCTGGTCCGGCTGCCGCCTCGAAGTGGGCCACCAGCCGGCGTCGGCGTTCGGCGGACCGGGCGACCACCTTGCCCACGAGGGCAGGTCGGCCCAGCACCAGGTCGACCAGGGCCTCACTCGCCCCCGGCGCCCCGTTGGTCGCCTCGAACTTCTGTGTCAGCCGATCCAACTCGGGGACGTCGCCGGCCTCCAATCCGAAGGACTCCAGGATTTGTCCGGGGGACGGGGCCCGAAGCCTGGCCAGGAAGGACCGGAGCTCCCCCTCGGAGCCCTCGTAGATGGCAGCGCGTGCGCACGCCTCACGTGAGGCCCACGCCGTATCGGTGCGCAGGTGGCCGCCGTCTGCCCCCTCTGCCCGGTCGATGAGGCTTTTGAGGAAGCGCCCCTCACGCATCAGGCAGACGACGCGCTCGGCACCAGCACGGGCGGCCCTCTCTCTGACCCACTGGGCGAAGCCGGTGAACGCCGGGCCGAGCACTGCGGTCCCCGTCTCCCAGGCGACCTGCTCCCGGTCGTCCAAGGGGCGCGGCGGTGGCAAGAACGTCGCCCGGCGCCGAAGAGCCGACAGGCCTCCGTCACCTGCCCGTTCGTCGCACCACATGCTGGCGTCACCCGGTTGGCCGACTACGCGTTCACGGATGTCGATGGCAAGATACCGATCGGTGCTCATTGGGTAGTGCACCGCCCGGACGCCGACGCGCTGGGCGCAGGCTACGTCTGCTTCGGGGTTGTCTCCCAGGTGGACCAGCTCGCCCGGCTCGATCCTCAGGTCTTCCACGACGACCTTCCAGAGCTCGTCGCCCTTGCCCGTACCGTGGTCGCTGGAGGTGTACACGCCGGCGAGCGCGAGCTCGCCGAGCGAGCAGGCGGCGAAGAGGGAGCGCAGCTGGGCGGCGCTGAAGTAGGAGTCGGACACCGCGATCAGGCGCAGGTCGGGCAGGGCTGCCCGGACCTGCTGGAGGTAGCCGGCCAGCCGGCGGTCGGCGAAGGTCACCTCCTGCTCGATAGCCAGCTCGTGACCTGCCGCTTCGACGACGCCCAGCGTCGGCATGACGTTGGGAGCCAGCATGGAGTGGATCTCGGACAGGGTGACTTCCACGGATCCACAGTCCCGCTGCTTGCGCCGGCGAGCCTCCTCTTCGGCGAGAATCCGCAGCCGGGCGTAGGCACGGGGGTCGATGTGGGGGGCGAGGGCGCCCCTGTCGGCCAGCCGGCGCCCAACCAGGAGGTGGACGTCGGTGGGCTTGGGCACCCGGCGCCACAGGAGCGTGTCGAACACGTCAACCGAAAGAACCCGGGTCCGGGCGGAAGCGATCGCCTCGTCGATCGCCTCGAAACGGCGGTCCGGAAGCCGGCCGCCCGCGGTGCCCGGCTCTGGGGTCCTCAAGGCAAGCATCGTATCCTGAACACTACCGAAACCCGGTGGAAGGCTCCTCTCGAGATGTGCCACGGCCGGATCGGATTGCCGCCACCTGGGGGCCGCTTCCCCATCCGCTGGCGGTGATTCCGGCACTGCGATCCACCGGGTTCACTCTGGCGGGTTCGGTTCGGATGCCCGACGGCAGGACCATGCGGGTGTGGTGGAAGGACGTCGGACCGATTTTGGGGTAGGTGGGAGCTCGCCTGGGGACCCCTGTCCCTCTACCGGTGATGAGGTCTGCAGGTCGAACACTGAGGGCCCACGACGAGCTCGCGAATCGGTCTACGGGGTCCGTGTCCGGCGTTCCCTGCGAATCCATCGAGCAATGAGGGATCCGAGCAGGACCAGCATGGCCAGACCGGCGGCAGCGATCGCCGGGATCTCGTGGGGCGGTAGATAGGTGAAGTCCACAGAGGTCGTGCCGGAGGGCACGGACACCTCCTGGAACAGTCCGGCAGGGCCGGCCCGGTCCTCCCGGACGGGAAGTGCACGGCCCTCCGCGGTCGCCGTCCACCCCGGGAGGTACTGCACCCTCCGCACCAACACGGATGGCCGGGAGCAGTGCACCGTCGCCCGGTCCCATCCCACGCCGGTCACGGTGCACGGAGTGTCGACCCGACCCCCACCGGCGGCCGGAGCGGTCACCGCCAGAGAGAACACAGGTGCAGCGGAGGGAAGCTGCCAGATCTCGGCGAAGGTGTCGTGGTAGACGAGGCGAGGACCCACCGGCCACGGGGGAGATCCCGCCGCCGGAAATGGCTGGCCCAGGACGTCGAGCCCGGTGGCGTTCTCGACGACGTAGCGGATGCCGACCGCCTCGTAGTTGGGAAGGTTGGCAGTCAATTCCTGCGCCGGCGTGGGGCCGTTCGGGTCGATGCGCGCTCCGCCGGTGAAGTTCCCCGGAGGCGAGTTGGGGTCGAGGCGCGCGCTGATGTACCGGCTCCACGCCGTGGGGACGGGGTTGTCGATGACGTTGGCCTCGGCGATGCCGAAGTAGGACCCGTAGTCGGGCTGGATGGGCCCGAGGGTGTAGAAGCGATGGTCCCCCAGGTTGGCCTGGAGCCAACTGACCGACCCGGCTTCGAGCGGCGTGGGTGGCGGGGCAGACAGATAGGTGAACCCCAGCAGGACGATCGATTCGGCAGCGACCACACCCGCCATCAGGGCGCGCCCCTGCCTCCTGCCGCGTTCGACCCGGCTGAGCCTCTGCACCCGTTCGGCGGGGGATGGTTCGGTGCGACGACCCGCCATGAGTCCGCCGACGGCCAGAAGGGCCAGGGCCACAGATGCGAACACCAGGCTGCTCACTGCGTAGATGTGGCGGTGGGCCCCCAGCGCCCCCGACGGACCGACGGCAGCGGTAAGGAGCGGCCACGCCGTGGCGGCGGCCCAGGTGGCAAGGACACCCGTGACGGCGGCAGCCGCTGCCAGCACCCGCCGTCTGGTCATGTTGCGGGCGATGTCGTCCATGCCCAGGGCAGCCAGGGCCACTGCGGCGAACTCCCACGATCCGTCGGCGTAGCGATAGAAGGCGGTGAGCCGGATGACGGGCAGGAGGGCCATGAGATGGACGACGGGAGGGAGCCCGAAGGTGCGGAGCAGGCAGACCAGTATCCATGCGCCGAGGCCGAGCCGGAGGAGCCGCTGCCGCCTCCCGACGAGCCCCACGAGGCCGGCGGCAATGACGGTGACCGTGAGGAAGCCCCCGACACTGCCCCACAGCAGCGAGATCGTGTCGATGGCCCCGGCCGGTGCGTGAAATCCGAAGATCGGCCCGAGGGAGTAGGGGAGGATCAGTTGGGCGAGTCCCGTGGGGGCGAGGGACACGGTTGCGAGCTCACCGTTGTGGCCACCGACGTCGGCGTAGGGGAGATAGCCGGCGAAGGCGACGAGGAGCGGTGCCGCCAGGGCCACGCCGGTCGCCAGCCCTGTACCGAGCTTCGCTACGATCCGTTGCCACGACGCCCGACCCGGCCCGGCCAACCGGAGGACGGACCACCAGGCCACGAACAGGCCGTCGATGAGGGTCGTCTCGGGGAAGCCGGCGAGGATCGAGAGGGCCAGTGCCACCGCGAGGAGGCGCCAGCCCCCCGGTCGACCGTCCCTGCCGGCATCGACGGCGCGTTCGACGCCCAGCAGGCAGAGCGGCAGCAGGGCGACCGGGCGGATCGGGGCGTGGGCAAGCCAGGCGTACGTCCCGCAGAGGCCGAACGCGACCCCGGCTGCCGTGGAGAACGTACGGCCCACTCCTAGTCGCCGGATGAGGTAGTAGGTGGACCATCCGGTGGCTGCTTCGAGCGTCAGCTGGAGCAGGAGCAGGCCCTGGTGGAGGGCGAGCAGGATGGTCAGCGGGAAGAACGCACCGCTCTGCATCTCACCGGCCAGCGGCGCCCCGATCCCCTCGAAGGGGTCCCACCACGGGACGTGCCCGTGGAGCCAGTCGAGGGCGGCCAGGTGGCCGAGGGCCTGGGTGGTGTACCCGGCGTTGGGGTCGATGTAGGGAAGGCCGGGCAGCCGGCCCGAGGTGGGCGGCGTCAGGTAGGCGTTGATGACGAGCGGGTTGGTGGTGACGACGTGCAGCAGGACGGGGAGGTTGGCCGCCAGGACGGCGAAGAGGATGCACACCAGGGGGACGAGGTTGGGCGATCGGCGGGCGAGCCACCTCCGAATTGCCCGACCGGGTCGGCTCGTCACTGGCACCGCTTTCTGCCAAGGGGTGGCACCGCCGGACTGCCGGCCGGGTGCCTGGGCGAGTATACGAGCAAGGATCTTCATCACCCGGACCGCCGGCGTGCATCGTCGTGCCGCGGTCGGACCATCGGGAGCGTCACACTGCCCGGCGGCGCGCGGCCTGCGTCGCGAGACCCGCCGGTGGCCGAACCACTCCACGGGTGGACCGACCCGCTGCGGCAATTGTGCTGGTTGGGCCCATTGTGATCAGGGGCGGCCACCGATTCCCCCGTGCCGGGCTGGCATGTACCTGCGGTGATTGACCTACCATTCGATGATGAGGTCTCGGGCCTGCACGGGCGACAGGGTGAGGGCAGGATGGGCAGACCTCCTGGCCCGGGGCGCCTCAAGGGGGATGCCAGCGGAGGTCAGGTCGAGGATGGAGCGGGAGTCGGCAGTGGGCGAACGGGTGGGATGGTCATGAGTGCCAGCCTTCGTGCGCCCGCCGTGCGATCACTCGAGCTGCCCGGGTGGCGGATCCGGCTGGCGACCCTCGTCGAGGGGGACTACGAGGCGTGGCTGGCGGTCCGGACCCGATGTCGGTCATGGCTTATCCCGTGGGAACCGAGGTCCAAGGGCGCGCCCCCTGCGCCGGAGGATGCAGCCAGCTTCGTGGCCCGATGCGGCATGCGCGAACGTGAGCGCCAGCTCGGGAGCGGGTTCGGATTCGGGATCTTCGTGGACGGTCGCTTTGCCGGAGAGATCACTCTGTCGTCCATCCAACGCGGACCGTTCCAGAATGGCGCCATCGGCTACTGGATCGACGAGGAGCTGGCCGGATCGGGACTGATCCCCGAAGCGGTCGTCGTCGTGCTTCAGTTCGCCTTCGAGACGCTTCGGCTCCACCGGATCGAAGTGGCGATCATCCCCCGGAACATGTCCAGCCGTCGGGTGGTCGAGAAGCTGGGCCTGCGCATCGAGGGAGTGGCCCTCGGCTTCCTCGAGATCAACGGCGAGTGGGAGGATCACGTTCGCTACGCCATGACGGCGGAGGAGTGGGCGGTGCGCGCCCCCGAGCTGCGCACCACCTGGCTGAAGAGGAGCTGAGGCGGCGCTCCTGACCGCCGTTGTCGCAGGAGGTCCCGGCTACGCCCTATCGGTCGATGCCGGCGCTGGCAACGGGTATCAGCGCAGGGAGAACGGCCCGGTGTACCCGAAGATGAGAAACGCCCAGATCAGCACGAGGGAGGCCGTGGCCCCCAGGGTCACCAGCACGGGCAGGAACCGCGAGCGGAACGTGTCGGTGGCCACGGCGGCCAGCACCAGCAGGATCGGCAGAGTGGGAAACGTATACCGGACGTCGACCGACCACTGCTGGATGTACCGGATGTACCACAGCTCGACGACATTGAGCAGCCACGGGAGGCCGAGGATGGCGGACCGGACGGACCAGAGACGCCGTCCCATCCCCAGGATGAGCACGAGAGAGGCCGGCACGACCAGCACGGCAAGGAGCTGGCCGAGGTAGGTCAGCGCCACCTGGTTGCCCAGCGCCCGACTCCATTCGCCTACGAGGGTGGGATCGGTGACGGCCTTCACGGTGTCCTTGGGCAGTTGCCCGAGGGAGTAGTGCAGGTGATGGGGATTGATGATCGCGGTCTGCTCCTTGATGGCGATCGGTGCGGCGGTGGCCATGTGGTAGGTGGCCTCGTTGAACAGAAGCCACGGGGCGACGAGGATCACCGGGACGGCGACGGCAGCCACCAGGGGAAGCCAGGAGCGCTGTGGCTTCTGGTGAACAACCTCCGCCACCACCACCAGGGCGAAGACCGGGACCAACAACAGCAGTTCGAGCTCGGTGAGAACGCACAGCCCCAGAACGACGCCGGCCACGATGAGGCGGCGCGGCGAGTGCCGCTCCCACGCGATCCACACTTCGGTGACGAAGAGCAGGGTCAGTGGCACGGCCAGCGCCAGGTTGGAGATGGTGACGAATCGGAGGACCACTCCGGGGAGTGCGAAGAAGACCATGGTCATGGTCCAGCCGATCATCCACTGGTCACCCAGGACCGCCCGGCACAACCGCCCGGCCAGCGCCACCGCCGCCAGCAGCAATAAGAGGTCGAACAGTCGGATGGCGTGGACCTTGGTGATGAAGTTGCCCGAGGCGTAGAAGGCGGGGACGGCGACGACGTAGTAGAGCGGCGGTTGGAACGCCTCGTAGCTCAGTCCGGCCAGTCCGTCGGACTTGGGGTTGATGGTGGTGGGTCCCGGGTAGACGCCCTGGCTGATGGCCAGCACCTGGAGGCTGTTCTCCGTCTTGCCGAGGACCGGCAGGGACCCGTGCTCGGCGATCTGCTGGACGTAGGCGAAGTGGGCGCCTTCATCGATGGGGGAGAAGAGGTGGAAGTTGAGGGCGGTCACCGACCCTGTGGCGATGATCAGGACCAGTTGGACCACTGCCACCCCCACCAGGGCCCGTCGCCAGAACGGCGAGAGGCCGGGCGGCAGTGCCCGAAGCGCTCCGATCAGTGCGGTGGACCTGCCGTGCTCCGGGGCGTGTGCGTGACGAAGGGTCACCAGCGGTGCCTGCGGCTCGACCGGTCCGCCCTCGCCGGCGCCGTCGGCATCAGTGGTGGCGCCGGCGTCCGGGCCCGTACTCGTATCGCTGGTCACCTCGGAAGCGCTCCTTGGATTCGGAGATGCCTGTCGTCGGCGGCAACACCCGGGACGACCTGGCCAGGGAGGAACGCGACGCATGCATGGTATCGGCCCGGGAACTCACACCGTGAACACCGGTGCCGCCAGCCGCCCCGGCCGCCCGGCCGCCACTCAGCTGTTGTCCCGGTGGCGGTCACCTGCCGCAGCGCGGTCCCGTCAGGTAGGGCCCTGGCCCACGCTCAGCCGTCGATGCCCCGGACCACGGCAGGGGAGTGGCGGAAGAACTGCTCGACCTCCTGCTCGTAGCGGTACTCCGGGGCGCCCGAGCCCGACCCGGTCGCCCGGCGCAGGTTGTTGGCCCGGGCGAAGCTGTCCACGGCTCCGGCGCTGGTGTAGCGGTACTCGAAGCCGGTGGCCGCGAAGCGGGAGGTGTCCACCCCCCGCCCGAACCGGATGAAGCCCTCCATCTCCGGCGGGAACTGGATCACCCCCGCCCGGCGGAGCGGTGCCGCGAAGGCCTGGGGCCGGAACGGCGACAGCGGCAGGAGGCGCGCACCCCCGATGGAGGCCACCTCGCTCCACGGCAGTTTGCCCGCTCCGGCCACGTTGAACACGCCCGGGAGCTGCTTCCCGGTGACGAACTCGAGGGCGCGCACGACATCGTCCTCCTCGACGAACTGGACGAGCGGGTCGAAGCCGGCAATGGCCGGAAGCACCCGGTGACGGAGGTCGTAGCTGATCGGGGTGATGATGTCGGTCCCCAGCACGTGGGCGAACCGCAGCACCGTGACCACCAGATGGGGATTGTCCTCGGTGAAGTCCCGTACCAACGACTCCACTTCGATCAGAGACCGCTCCAGGCGGTTGCGGACCGGACTGGTGCGCCCGGTGTCCTCGCGGAACCAGGTCGGGTCGGTCTCGGACGAACCGTAGACATGTGCCGAGGACTTGATCACGACCTGGCGGACGGACGAGCCGGCCGAACCGGCGGCCGCCAGCAGGTTGAGGGTGCCGATCACGTTGATCTCGTGGAGGACCCGGCTGGACACGCCGATCGAGTTGGTCTCGAGGAAGGTGTGCACGATGGTGTCGACCTGGGTGGCCCGCACGATCCGGTTGAGGATCGAGTACTTCTGGTCGGAGCGGACGAACTCGGTGCGTTCCAGCGGGACCTTGGGATCGTTGGTCCCCAGGCCGAGGATCATCTCCACATCGGGCTCCAACTCCAGGGCCTGGGCCATGCGGCCGCCCCAGAAGGTGTCGAGCCCGGTGATCAGGACGCGCCTGCCCATCGGCTCAGCCGAACCAGACGCTGCGGCGCTCGCGCAGCATGTCGTGCAACGCGTCCTGCAGCTTGGCCCGGACGGCCTCCGCCTCGTCCATCACCCGGCTCCTCGAGTACCGCTCCAGCCCGGGCTCCACGTCGAAGGTGATGGGATCGAGGACGCGCAACTTGATCTTCGCCGGCAGGTAGGCGACGTAGCCGAGGGGCCCGAAGACGAGGGAGTTGGCGGTCACGGGGAAGTACGGCAGTTTGAGTGCCCTGGCCACGCCACCCATACTGAAGAGGATGGGCATCGACTCCTCTGCACCGACCACAGCGATGGGGATGACGGGCACGCCGGCCTTCATGGCGATCTCCACGAACCCACCCCGACCGAAGCGGCGGAGCCGGTAGCGGTCGGAGTAGGTCTTGGACGTGGCCTTGGTCCCCTCGGGGAACACCAGCGCCAACTGGTGCTGGTCGTGCAGGAGGCGGTAGGCGTTGTCGGGATGTGCCGGCACGCCGCCGGTCCGGGACCACAGGGTACCGACCACCGGGACGGTGCGGAAGAAGTAGTCGGCCAGTCCGTAGACCGGGCGCCCGAGCTCTTCTTCGATGCCGTGCATGATGGCGGGGGCATCCGGCGGGATGGCGCCGGCATGGTTGGCGATCAGCAGGGCCCCGCCGTGGGTCGGGATCTTCTCCAGGCCCTCCCACTCGACCCGGAACCAGTAGCGGTACATCGGGTTGTACAGGCGGCGCACGATCGACCGCATGTGCTCGGAGCGACCCCATTCGTCGACGTCGGACCGCCGCGGGTCGTCGGGCGGTTGGCGCCGGCGGCGATTGGCGGCCACCGGGAGGATGGACACCGAGGCACCGCCGGGGGGACGGGCCTGGTCGTCCCCATGGGCGACGTCACGGACCGCGCCACGGGCGCGCTCGCGGCCGGACTCACCGTCGGTGCCGCCGTCGACCGTGGCAGCGGGCACACCGTGGTGCCCGGACTCGACGACGGCATCGATGATGTCGTTGTCGGTAGGGCGGCTCGCCTGACGCACCGTCTGGTCGATGTCCGAGGGGTCCGGGCTCACACCGTGCATGGTACCGCCGACGGGGGGTGCCACTGTCTGGTGGCTTCCCCGACTCGCCGAGCCGGTCGGGCTCAGGCCGGTCCTCCCGGGACCGGAGGAGCCCGGAGCCGGTCGGCCAGGGGGCCCAGCAGCCGCAGGGCCTCGATGCCCAGGGCCCGCCGGGAGACCTGCAACGGCTCGAGCTCGGCCCGCAGCGCCGAGTACACCAGGGCCACCTCCTCGGGATCGACCAGGGGCAGGAGCGCGATCACCGACGGGCCCTGGGCCACGACGGGGACGGGCACGCCAGCCAGGGTCCCCGCTATGACGTCCCGGACCCGTGCGTCCAGCTCGGGGGAGGGGGTCCGGGCAGAGGGATCGCGGACCCCGACGGCCGGGACCGGTGGGGTGGGAAGGAGCCCGAGGCGCGAGCGGTAGACGTCGATGAGCATGGTGATCGAATCGTCCAGCGGGTGGATGGTGCTGCCGGGCACGTGCCTCCAGTAGACCGGCACCTCGGCGATCCCGAGGCCGAGGCGTCGCGCCCGGGCCAGGATCTCGACGTCGAAGGCGAAACGGTCGATGCGGACCAGGTGGAAGAGCAGTCGGGCAGCCGGGGTTCGGAAGGCCTTGAAGCCGCACTGGGTGTCGTGGAGGCCGAGCCCGGTGCCTGTGGTCACCAGCTGGTTGAAGAGCCTGCCCATCACCGTGCGCACGGCGTAGGTGCTCTCGACCATCGAATCGGGCAGCGCCCGGGATCCGATGGCCAGGTCGTGGGTGGCCAGCCCGTCCAGCAGCAGGGGAATGGCCCGGGGGTCGATGGCCATGTCGGCGTCCATGTAGGCCGTGTACTCGCCCCGGGCCAGCGACACGCCGGTGCGCACGGCGGCACCCTTCCCCAGGTTCACGGGATGGCGGACCACTCGGTGGTGGGGGAGCGGGGCCAAGAACTCCTCGGCCGCCGCCGCCGTCCCATCGGTGCTGCCGTCGTCGACGAACAGGACCTCCGTGCGCCCCACGTCCACCGCGCCTTCTGCCGCCGCGGTCTCGAACCGCCGCATCCCCTCGGCCAGCCGGGGTGCCTCGTTGAATGCGGGCACGATGATGGAGAGGTCGAGTGTCATGAGTCTCTCGGTGTGACCCTAGCGGGGCCCGGCGAACCTGCTGTCCGGTGGACCAGGTGTGCGGTGAGCCTGGCCTGGACCAGCGGGCCTGACTTGGACCGGCGAGCCGGGCGCTAGGGCCGGCCGGCGCCGACCAACCCGAAGGACCAGAAGGGGTCGAAGGTCACCACGGTGCCGGTGTGGGCGGCCTGGATGATGGTGTTGGACCCGTAGGTCGTCGGCTGCCCGTCGAGGATGGGCCCGACGTACATCACCACGTGATCGATGCCGGCCCCGTCGAGGTCGTAGAAGAGCAGGTCACCGGGCTCGAGACTGGAAAGGCTCACGTGCCGGGACACGTTGTACTGGTCGGCGGCCGAGTGGGGCAGGGACACCCCCGCATGGGCCCACGCCAGCATGACCAGGCCCGAGCAGTCGACACCGGCGTAGCTGGCGCCGCCCCAGACGTAGGGCACGCCGAGGTACTGCATGGCACCGTGGACGGCGGCCAGGCCTGCCGCCTGCGGGCTGTCGCCACTGGACACGGTGGCCACGCCGGTCGGGGCCCCACCGCCCGAGGATCCCGCCGCCGAGCCCGCCGCCGAGCCCGCCGCCGAGCCCGCCGTCGAGCCGGCCGTCGAGCCGGCCGTCGAGCCAGCCGTCGAGCCGGCCGTCGAGCCGGCCGTCGAGCCCGCCGTCGAGCCGGCCGTCGAGCCCGCCGTCGAGCCGGCACCTGAGGCGGCGCCGGCGGCCTGGTTGGCTGCGGTCGTGGCACTTGCGGCCGCAGCACTGCCGCCGCTGAGGGTGGTCGCCACCTGGGCCGCCTGTGACGCCTGTGACGCTGCAGCCTGCTTGGCTGCCGGGTCGGTGGCTGCGGCTGCGGCCTGGGCTGCGGCTGCGGCCTGGGCTGCGGCCTGTTGGGCGATCTGCTGGGCCAGGGCTCCCTTGACCTGGGCCAGGGTCGCCTCGGCGAGGGAGTTGGCTGCGGCGGCGCTCTGGCGGGCCTGGTTCTCCTGGGCGAACTGGGTGGTCTGTGCCTGCTGCTCGGCCAGCAGTTTGGACTGGGTGGCCGACAGCTGGTGCTGTCCGGCCTGCACCTTGGCCACGTCGGCGGTGACGTTGCCGATGCCCAGTCCTTCATAGAGGGCGCGGATCTGTGAGGCGCCGGTGGGCGCGGCGAAGATCTCCGACACCGCATCCGCCGATGAGTTGCTTACGTAGTCCTCGATGGCGTCCTGGCGGAGTTGGGTCCGCTCGGCGGCCAGCTTGGACGTGTCGACCTGGATGGAGGCAGAGGTGGACTGGAGGGCGCTCCTGGTGGCCCCCAGGTTGACGGTCGCCTGGTCGTACTGCTCGTCGGCCTGGTCGAGAACCGTCTGCTGTTGTGAGATCTGGGACTCGATGGTGGCCACCTGGGACTCGGTGGCGTTGATCTGGTCCTGGGATGGGGTGGAGCCGACTGCCGCAGTCGACGTGCCGGTGGCGGCCGTCGAGGAAGTGGTGCTCGCGGCCGTCGAGGAAGTGGTGGTCGCTGCGCCTGCCGTGGCTGCGCTTCCGGCGACCGTTGCCGTGCCCGCTCCGACGCAGAGGAAGAGACCAGCCGTGCACGCCAGTGCCAGGCGGAGCCCGCCGCGCCGCGCCCTGCCGACTCCCCTGCAGGGGAACGGGCGCGCCCGGCTCCCGGTGTCTGGATGCCCTGTCCTCACATCCGCCACCATGCCACGGTACTTGCACCATTCCCGGTCGGACAAGGGGGTATGGGTCGGAATCGGCGGGAGACGTCGGGCATCGACGGCCGTGGAGCGGAGCTGGTGGTGCTGGTTCGGGTCGATTCCATGGTCACGTTCGGGCCGGTCTCATTCGGTCTGCGGGAGGGGCGGTTGGTTGAGTGGCTAAGTTGCCTGCAGTATCGGCAGGTTCCCGGTCCGACTGGAGGTCCTCGTTGTGGACGGTGTGGTCGAGGTGCACGGGGGCCGCGTCCGCGGGGTCGAGCGCAACGGGACGTGGTCGTTCTCCGGCATTCCCTACGCGGCGTCGCCGGCAGGCCGGCGGCGCTGGCGCCCGCCCGCCCCGGTGGAGCCGTGGTCCGGCATCCGCGAGTGCGATCGGTTCGGTCCGGTCGCCCACCAGGCACCGATGGAGGTCGAGGCGTTCATGGGCGGTGAGCCGGAGGCCGCCTCGGAGGACTGCCTGATCCTCAACATCTGGACCCCCGGAATGGATGGGGGCCACCGACCGGTCATGGTGTGGGTCCACGGCGGGTCGTTCGTTTCCGGGTCGGGCTCGGGAGGCATGTACCGAGGGGGGAGGCTGGCGCGCGAGGGCGGCGTGGTGGTGGTCACCATCAACTACCGACTGGGCCTGCTCGGATTCCTCGCCCATCCGGTGCTCGAGGAGCCCGATCAGACCTGGCTGGATGGCGAGCAGTGGTCGGGCTTCGGCAACTGGGGGCTTGCCGACCAGATCGCGGCGCTCCGCTGGGTGCGGGACAACATCGCGGCGTTCGGCGGCGATCCGGGCAAGGTCACCTTCTTCGGCGAATCGGCCGGGGGGATGAGCGTGTCCGCCCTCCTCGGCGCGCCCGCCGCCAAGGGCCTGTTCCACCGGGCCGTCGTCCAGAGCGGGCCGCCCTACACGCACTCGGTCGAGGCAGCCTCGTCACATGCCGAGAAGGTGGCGGCCCACCTCGGCGTCGCACTCACCCGCGCCGCGCTGGAGGAGGTCCCGGCCGAGGATCTGGTGCGGGCCCTGGACGAGCTCGGCCGGCAGGGGGAGGTCGACGACTCGGGTCTGCCGGTGATGCCGGTGATCGACGGGGGCCTGCTGGATCGAACACCCGAGGAGGCAGTGGCCTCCGGCTCGGCATCCCGGGTGCCGCTTCTCATCGGCACCACCCGTGACGAGTTCTCGCTGTGGACCGTCGGGAGCCCCAAACTGAGCTCCCTGGACCAGGACGGCCTGCGGCGGAGGATGAGACGGGTGACCCCCGATGCAGTAGCCGCCGATGCGGTGATCGCCGCCGTGCGCGAGGCGCGGGCCGGTCGCGGCGAGTCGGTGGCACCTCGTGACCTGTGGACGGCCATCGCCACCGAGTACGTCTTCAGGGTGCCGACCATCCGCTTCGCCGACGCCCATGCCCGGGCTGCCGAACCCGGCGTCGGCACCTACTGCTACCTGTTCACCTGGGAGTCACCCGCCTTGGAGGGTCGGTTGGGCTCGTGCCATGCGCTGGAGATCCCGTTCGTCTTCGGCAGCGTCCTCAATCCGATGGTGCAGACGTTCTCCGGCGTCGGGGATGACGCCTTCGCGTTGTCGGCCGCAATGCGTGCGGCGTGGGTCGACTTCGCCCGGTCGGGGACGCCGGAAGGGAGGGGGGGCGACCGGGGCGACGGCGCGGCGCCCGGCGGTCCCTTGGGCGACGGCGCGGCGCCCGGCGGCACCTGGTCGAACTGGGACCCGGCCCGACGGCCGACCACCGTGCTGGGGCCGTGGCCGGGGCTCGACGGGCTGTCGAACCAGGTCGAGCGACCGAGGAACGAAGAGCTCGACGCGGTGGCCGCGGCGGCAGCGGCGGCCGCGTCGTGGCCCCACCGCTAGGGCCTGCAGAAATCCCGGGGAGTCCATGAAGTTGGTGCCGATGGCGTTGATGCACAGCCCGTCCCGGGCGTGCTCGAGGCCGAAGGGCCGGACCAGCGCGTTGGCCCCGGCCCGTGTCACCGAGTAGGTGGAGACCCGGGGGTCGGGCCGCGCCCCGGTGGCGCTGGTGAACACGACGATGTCCCCCGAGCCCTGTGAGATCATCGGTGGGACGAACGCCTGCAGCCCGTGGAGGACCACGTCGAGGTGCTCGGTTTTCGTTCGCTCCCACTGCTCGACGGCGATCTCCAGGAAGCGACCGGTGATGATGCCGATGCCGGTGACCAGTGTCGCTGCGTCGATGCGTCCGAACCGGTCGATCGCCTGCTCCACCAGCAGGGAGTTCCCCTCGGCAGTGCGGAGGTCGACGTCGGTTGCCGGCGGGTTCTGTTGCGTGCCTGAAGCGCAGGCGCGCCGACGCGTCGGCCGCATCGGCGGACATCGCGGCTGGCGCCTAAGGTCTGGATCCTCACCGCGCACAGGTGCCCGTCAACCACGCCGGCCTCTTCGGCAAGGTGGCCTCGGGGACGTAGCCCAACCGGCAGAGGCAGGGCGCTTAAACCGCCTCCAGTGAGGGTTCGAATCCCTCCGTCCCCACGACTGTGATGTCGCGAGACATCGTGGACAGACGAACCTACGGCATCGTGGCTCTCAGGCCGCACCGGCTCCGGGGAGGGCCGAGGGACGGCGTGACGGGCGGTGGAGAGGGTCCGCGCCCGTCTCGTCTCAGAGGCGCCGGCGGATGCCGTTGCAGAGCATCGCGCCCTTGCCGACCAATGCAAGCGCCTCTTCGGCGGGGACTGCCTGGCTCCAGAGAAAGCCCTGACCAAGGGGGCACTCCATGGCGGCGAGCGAGTCTCGTTCCTCGGGGCGATCGACCCCCTCCGCCAGCACGGTGATCCCCAGGGTCCGGGCCAGGAGGAGGATCGACTCGACCACGGCCTCCCGTCGCGGATCGTCGTGCATCCCGGCCACGAGGGCACGATCGAGCTTCAATAGGTCGATGGGGAACTGGGTCAGGTAGGCGAAACTCGAGAACCCGCTGCCGAAATCGTCGATGGCCAGGCGCACCCCGATGGCCCGCAGTGCGTCGAGCCGATCGAGAGCGGGCAGGTCGTCGATGACCAGTGCCGACTCGGTCAGCTCGAGGAACAGTTCGGAGCGGGGGATGTCGTAGCGGGCGAGGACCTCCTCGGCCTGGGCCGCGAACGTGGGATCGTCCAGCTGGAGGGGAGAGACGTTGACCGTGACCATCATCTTGCTGTCCGGTGTGTCTGATCGCACCGATTCCATGAAACGGCACGCCTGGTCGAGCATCGAGAGACCGAGCTGCATGATCAGACCCGTGTCCTCTGCGATGGGGATGAACTCCACCGGAGGCACCATCGTTCCGTCCTCGCTCTGCCAACGGGCAAGGGCCTCGAAGCCGGCGATTTCGCCAGACGGGATGCACGCGATGGGTTGGAAGTAGGCGCGTACGGATTCACTGGCCACATCGTCCCGTAGCTGACCGACGAGGTTGAGCCGGCGGAGTGCCGCGGAGTGCTCCTGACCGGAGGCGACCTCCCAGTACCCGGGTCCCTTGGTCTTGGCCACGGTCAGTGCCGCCAGCGCCGACGCCACGACATCGTTGGCGTCCTGACCCGACTCGCCGACGGCCACGCCCGCCGAGGTGGTCACGGTCACCGGTCCCGCGGCGGTCTCGATCGGTTGGTTGATGACGGCCACTGCCTCCCGGGCCAGGGTGTCCACCCTCAAGAAATCGCCGGCCACCGGCACGATGGCACCGAACCCGTCACCTCCGGTGCGGGCTACGATCAGCGGTCCGTCGAGAGCCTGCAGCCGCGCTGCGATCTCGATGAGCACCTGATCGCAGACGTCGTGGCCCAGTGCTTCGTTGAGCAGCCCGAAGCCATCGATGTCCGCCATGACGAGGACGAGCACGTCCTCGGCCTCCGCGGTGGTGAGGTAGTGCATGAGTTGATCGATGAGCCGGGCCCGGGTGGGCAGTCCGGTCAACCGATCGTGGAGGGCCAGGAAGCCGATCTCTTCGACGTGGTGGACGCGTTCGGCGCACGCGCCGAGGGCATTGCCTATGGACTGCAGGAAGAGCCCGTCCTCAGGGCTCATGGGCTGCTCGGAGGGAGAGTACGCGGCCAGCACGCCGAGGACACGACCCGAACGTCGGATGGGAACCCCGAATCCCGAGGTGACACCCTCGCCGTCGAGCTCACTTCCGACCTTGGTTCCGGAGAACGCGCCCGGACTCCCGAAGGGAGTGCCGCCGTTGTTGGCCCGCACCGCTGCTGCATGGGAGAGGGAAGCGTCGACGAGCGAAATCCCTACTTCGAGGTCGGAGAACCCGACGCCCGCGGTAAGACGGAATCTCCCTTCCGGCTCGATCTCCCACCACACCGCAGCCTTGTCCATGGTGGACCATTGTTCGACAGTGAGCACCGCATCATCCAGCGCGGCGGCCAGGTCATCGGCCGCCAGCGAGCCCTGGGAGAGCGCGGTGACGGCCCGGCGCTGTGCATCATGGCGGGCCTGTTCCCGTTCGGCGTCCACCTCCCCGGTGACATCCCGGGCCACGTGGAGGATATCGGTGGGGCGACCACCGGACCACGCCAGCACGGTGATGTTGTCATCGACCCAGAGTTCGGTCCCGTCCTTTCGTATCCAGCGGACCCGTGCCGTGTGCGTCTCCGAGAGGGTGTTGCCGGCGACTTCGATGACGGAATCGACGATGGAGCAGTCATCAGGGTGGACCATCTGCCGCACCAGGGAAGGATTGGCGTAGACCTCGCCGACCGAGTATCCGGCCATCGTGGCGAGCGAGTCACTCGCATACCGACAGGCGAGATCCGGCGGCAGACGCACCCACAGGATCACGTCCGACGAGCAGCTGATCAGGGCTTTGAACCGTCGGTCGGCATCGATCATCGATTCGAGGGCCGACGTCTCGTTGGACAGGTCGAACACCTGGACGAGAAGTGCGGGCGTACTTCCCAAGGTGATGGCGGTGTAGGTGACCTGGACGACGACGAGTCCACCGTCGGGGAGCAGAGCCCGACCGTTGCAGTCCAACGTCTGGACGTCACCGGTGCACACGGGAGCGACCTCGTCGAACCAGGATGTGCCGCCACTCGGCAGGAGGTGGTCCGCCCAGTTGGAGCTCAACAGGGCATCTGATTCCCGATCGAGGAGCTCGCACAGGGCGGAGTTGGCGCCGAGGATGTCGCCATCGAAGGAGACATAGGCCATGCCGATGACTGCCTCATGGAAAAGATCGGGGCCGGAAACGCCCACGTTGGTCCTGCCGACTTCCGACGTCCGCACGCTGCACTCCTCGCCACTCTGATCGCCCGAGTGATTCACCCGGGCGATTCACCCGGGTGATTCACCCGGGTGATTCACCCGGTGTTGCAAGCGACGTGGCCCCTGTTGCACGAATAAGGATAGCAGTCAAATCGCCGGTTTTGCGCCACGGGCGTAGGGATGCCGAGCCCGGGGCATGCCTTCCCGTGGCATGCCTTCCCGGGAGATGCCGAGCCCGTGGGCCAAGATGGCCCGGCGCACGGGAGTGGACGAGCCGGAAGGGACAGGCTGTGGGACGGGTTGCGACCGGGGAGGGACGTCGACGGCAGCCGCACCTGGCCGCGAGCGGCCCAGGTTGCCCACCGGGTCGCGGACCGGACCGCGTACCGGCAGGCCGACGGGGCGGCGTACCGGCAGGCCGGATGCCCCGGAGCGAGGGCGGTCGATGAGCGAGGGGGCGATCATCGCCCTGGCCGCACTGGTGTTCGGATGGGCGGTGCTCGCCCGTCCGCTCGAGCGGACGGGCGTCAGCGCCCCGATGCTGTTCGTTGCCGCCGGTCTGCTGCTGGGGAACGGGCACATCCACGACGTCACCGTCAACATCGACGCCACCACGATCCGCGTCCTGGCAGAGATCACCCTGGCCCTGGTGCTCTTCTCCGACGCCTCCAGCATCGATCCGGAACAGCTCCGTCACGACGCGGCGTGGCCCTTCAGGCTGCTGGCCATCGGCCTACCGGTGTCGATGGCCCTCGGAACGGTGGTGGGCTTCGTGATGCTGCCCCACATGACGTGGATCCTGGCCATCCTGGTGGCTGCCGTGCTGGCGGCCACCGACGCGTCGCTCAGTGCCACCGTCATCTCCGACACCCGGATCGCCGAGCGCGTGCGCCGTGCGCTCAACGTGGAGAGCGGCCTCAACGACGGGTTGGCCACTCCGGTGGTGGTCATCGTGCTGGCCGCAGCGGCCACCGCGCTGCACGTTCCGGGCGCGGGCACCGGGTCCGGCCACGTGGTGTCGGTCGTGGTGGGTGTCCTGGGCGGCGTACTGGCGGGCGTCGCGTTCGGCATCCTCGGGGCGCTGATCCTGGCCATGGCCGAGCGGCGGGGTTGGACCGAGTACGGCGGCGCCCGTCTCGCCGTGTTCGGGCTGGTCGTCCTGACCTACACCGCAACGGTGGCGCTGGGGGGCAACGGGTTCGTGGCGGCGTTCGTGGGCGGTCTCGCCCTCCGGTTCCGGCTCCCCGAAGAGTCGAACGAGCTGGTCGAGCTGCCGGAGTTCGTCGGGTCGGCGCTGGCCTGGGTCATCTGGTTCGTGTTCGGGGCGGCCCTGGTGGTCCCCGCCCTGAGGGCGGCGGACTGGCGGGTTCCCATCTACGCCGTGGCCAGCCTCGCGGTGGTCCGGATGGTGGCGGTGGGCCTGGCCATGGTGCGCAGCGGCGCCGACCGGAGCACCCGCCTCCTCCTCGGCTGGTTCGGGCCACGAGGGCTCGCCTCGGTGGTGTTCGCGCTCCTCATCGAGGAGACGCTGCCGACCGGTGACCCCGGCGTGCGGATCACCGAGGCCGCCATCGCCGCCACGGTCCTGCTCAGTGTCGTGGCCCACGCCATCAGCGCAAACCCGGTCATCGATCGGCTCACCCGGGAGTGAGCCCTCCGGTACAAGAGGACGGGGCCTCCGCCAGTGGAAGGGGGGACTGGTCGCGGCGTGCGCGGCCGGAGAGGGAGCGTCAGGTGGGATCCGGTCCGCCGGGGGCCGCACCTGGCCTACGTTGCCAGTGGCACGGCTGTGCCGGGGCCAGTCCGGAAGCGATACCCACCAGGAGGTTCCCAGATGGTCGATGATCTCGCGGATCCCCGCCGGCACGAGCCACCCTTCGTCCTACCGGAGCGCGAGATGCTCGAGCAGTGGCTCGAGTTCCATCGGACCACGCTGGTGCTCAAGTGCGAAGGCCTGGACGACGCCGCCCGCAAGCACCGGCCCGTGGCGACCTCCGATCTGTCGCTCCACGGCCTGGTCCGCCACATGGCCGAGGTGGAGCGGAACTGGTTCCGCCGGACCCTCCGCGACGATACGGATGCCCCATATCTGTGGCTCGACCCCGCCCTGGACGACAGCGAGCTGGTCCCGCTCGACGACGCCGACTGGGCGTCGGACCTGTCGACATGGGAGGCCGAGTGCGAAGCCAGCCGCGCCGTGGCGGGCGACCACCGGCTCGACGACACGGGCACGCGGCGAGGTGAGCCGTGCTCGTTGCGGTGGATCTACGTGCACATGATCGAGGAGTACGCCCGGCACAACGGCCACGCCGATCTCCTCCGCGAGATGATCGACGGCAGCGTTGGTTGGTGACTCCCGGGCGGACCGCCCTCCCCGCGCCCCGGCCACGGTGCACCACGGTCGGCCGGGCATGCGGCCCTTCCATCATCGGGATTGACAGGTCGGCCCGCCTGCCACGATCCTGTCGAATGAGCGACCGAGGGAGCGATGCCGATGGCACATGACCCGATTGTGGCCGAGCGGACCCAGGTCCGCGACAGCCTCGAGCCCCGGTTCTTCCTCGAGGCCCAGGAGCAGCGCGCCGCCGCCGCCCTCGGCACCTATCGGGCGTCCGGCAAGCGGCCCAACATCCTGGTCATCCTCTTCGACGACGTCGGGTGGGGCGATTTCGGCTGCTACGGCGGGGGAGTGGCCGTGGGGGCGCCGACGCCCAACATCGACAAGCTGGCCCGGCGGGGTACGCTGCTCACCTCGTGCTACTCCGAGCCGTCCTGCACCCCGTCGAGGGCCTCGCTGATGACCGGCCGCCTGCCGATCCGGCACGGCCTCCTCCGGCCTCCGATGTACGGGCAGCCGGGCGGGCTCGACGGCGAGATCACCCTGGCCCAGCTGCTCTCCGACGCCGGCTATGTCACCCAGGCCGTCGGGAAGTGGCACATCGGCGAGAACGTCGAGTCGCAGCCGCAGAACGTCGGATTCGACGACTTCTACGGCTTCCTGTCCGTCTCGGACATGTACACCGAATGGCGCGACCCGTACTTCTTCCCCGAGATCGTCTACAGCGAGGAGCGCACCAAGTGGGTGGAGAACCTGCCCTTCAACAAGTGCTTCGTCCATGCCACCCGGGGCGGTGAGACCGAGAACGTCGAGGAGGTCACCCTCCCCGTCCTCTCGCTGCTCGACGAGAAGTGGGCCACCTACTCGCAGGAGTTCATCCGCCGGATGTCCGAGCCGGAGGCCGGGCAGCGTACGCCGTGGTTGCTCTACCACTGCACCCGGGGCGCCCACTTCGACAACTACCCGCACGAGCGGTTCCTCGGTTCCTCTCCGGCCAAGCACCCCTACAAGGACACGATCATCGAGCTCGACGACATCGTGGGCCGGCTGGTGGCCGAGCTCGAGGCCACCGGCCAGATGGACGACACACTGATCTTCCTCTCGTCGGACAACGGGCCGGAGATGGAGACCTGGCCCGACGCCGCCTACTCGCCGTTCCGGAGCGCCAAGGGATCCACCTGGGAGGGGGGGCAGCGGGTCCCCGGCATCTTCGCCTGGCCCGGGATGATCGCCGCCGACCGGGCGACGGACGGGATCTTCTCCCTCATGGACCTGTTCAACACCTTCCTCACCGTCGCCGGGGCGGGCGACTCGGTGCCCGAGGACCGTTTCATCGACGGCGTGGACCAGACGTCGTTCCTCCTCGACCCCGAGGGGGTGTCCAACCGGAAGTACCTGTACTACTGGTTGACCAACGTGTTCTCGGCCCTCCGGGTGGGCGAGTGGAAGTTCATGGTGGCCTCGTCCTCCGACGACGACCGCGACTGCTTCAACCTGGGGGGCTTCACCGGGGTCACCCAGAAGTACTCCCACGGCCGGCTCTACAACCTGTACCTCGACCCCAAGGAACAACACAGCTACATGATCCGCAAGCTGGCCTACATCGACAGCTTCACCGACGGGATCGCCAAGCACTTCATGACGTTCGCCAAGTTCCCCCCGAAGCAGCCGATCGCGGCCATGAGCTGATCGGGCCCCACGGCGGCACGCCGTTCAGCGGGCCGGTGCCACCGCGGACAGCTCGGGGATCCACCGCTTCATGAAGGCGTCGAACATGGGTACGGTGAAGTCGATCTCCCCCCAGCGCGGTGAGAAGCAGAGCGCCTTCTTCAGCAGGCCGTCGCGGGTGGGCCCGAGGGCGGTGGCCTTCTTGCCCAGCAGCTCGGCCACCTCGACTGACCGCACCGGTCCGGGACCGAGCTCGGCCATGGCCCGCAGGTAGGCCCGCTCGGGGTCGCTGGTCCGACCGGTCCGCACCCGGAAGAACCCGTCGTCGAGCTCGGCGGTGGCCACCGGGATGCTGCGCTCGACGTCGTCGAGGGTGATCAGGTGCGGTCCCTCGGCCACGTCCCAGGCCTGCTTTCCGAACTCCTGCAGGAAGTAGGGGTAGCCGCCGGTGACCTCGACCACGCGGGTGAGGGCCTCGGGTGCCCATCGGACCCCTTCGTCGGCGGCCGGCACCTCGAGTGCCTCGAGCGGCTGGTCACCGGTCAGCGAGCCGATGACCGGAAAGGTGAAGATGCGCTCGGCGTAGGACTTGGCCTCGCCGGTCAGCGTGGCCAGCGAGGGAAGCCCGGCCCCGGCCACCGTAATGGGCAGGGCGAGCTGGGTGGCCCGGTGGAGACCCATGACCAGGGCCTCGAGGGTGGCGAGCTTCACGTAGTGGAGCTCGTCGATGGTGATGAGCACGCCGGTGCCGTGGTCGCGGGCCACCTCGCCCAGCTCGACGAAGAGCCCGGCCAGGTCCGTGGCCAGGTCGCCGGAGTCGGCCGGCCCGTGGACGGGGTCGACGTCGATGTTCAGCTCGACCCCGTCGGGGAGGCGGATGGTGAAGGCCTTGAGGATGCCGAGTGCCCGGTGCACCCGCTCGCCGATGCGGCGCCGGGCGTCCATCGACAGGAGGACCCGGCGGAAGGCGGCCGCCAGGCGAGGGGGGAGCTCCCCGTCCTCGCTGACCTCGATGTGCTCGTGGAAGTAGCCCCGGGCATCGGCCAGATGTTCGAATTCGTTGAGGAGCACGGTCTTGCCCACCCCGCGCAGTCCGGTGAGCATCTCGCTCCGCCCGTCACGCCCGAGGAGCAGGCGCTGGAGGGCGATGTCCATGGCGTCGATCTCGCGCTCACGCCCGACCAGGGCCGGGGGACGGGTGCCCGCCCCGGGGCTGTAGGGGTTCCTGACCGGGTCCATGGGACGAGTATAGCGATTCACATAATATATAGCGAAAACGGTAGAAACTGCTGAAACCACTAGAAAGTGGACGCTCTGACGGGTGTCGGCGGTTCGCCTCCGGGTTCTACAATTGCCGGTGTGCTCGGACGCACTCTGGCTGACCCCGTCCGGCTCGAGGCTCGCCACCGTGGGTCCCGGCGATTCCGCGAATGCGCCAGGTTCCTGACGGGCCACAGATCAAGGGGCCATCCCGGCCGCCGGGGGCTCCCGCTGTGCCTGGCGGTGATGGTCGTCCTGTCGCCGGCGCTGGAGGCCTGTGGTGGAGGCTCCTCGTCCACCCCGGCCACGACATCGACTCCTTCCTCGACATCCACCCCGGCCTCGACGGCCGGTGCCGTTCCGGTCTCCGCCAGCAGCGGGTGCGGGTCGGTGACATCGCCGGGGACCATCACCCTCCACACGACGATCGGAACGATCGAACGGACGGCGATCGTCCACCTGCCGACCGGGTACCGCTCGACGTCGCCGGTGCCGATGGTGCTGAACCTGCACGGCAGCCAGTCGACGGCGCTGGAGCAAGAGGGCTTCAGCGGCATGGACGCCACCGCTGATGTCGACACCTTCGTGGTGGCCTACCCGCAGGGCGCCATCCCGTCCGGCAGCGGGTTCGAGTGGAACGTGCCCGGCCAGCCGCTGTTCGGCGGAGGCGCGGTACCGGCCGGCGCAGCCGACGACGTCACGTTCCTCGAGCAGTTGGTGACCGGCCTGCAGCGCCAGTTCTGCATCGACCGCAACCGTGTCTACGCCACCGGGTTCTCGGGCGGGGCCCGCATGGCCGGCCAGCTGGGTTGCGATGCCTCGACCGTGTTCGCCGCCGTTGCCCCGGTCAGCGGGCTCCGCCTTCCCGAGCCGTGCCCCTCGACGCGAGCGGTCCCTATGGTCGCCTTCCATGGCACCGCCGACTCGGTGGATCCCTACGCCGGAAACGGCCAGGCGTACTGGACCGACAGCGTGCCTGCCGCCGCCCGGCGGTGGGCGGTCCACGACGGGTGCCCGCCGAAGCCCGCGTCGTCACGGCCCGACGCCGGCGTCGTCCTCACCGCCTTCGGCCCGTGAGCGGAGGGGGCGGCGGTCGACCTCTACGCGATCACCGGTGGAGGCCACGAGTGGCCGGGCGGACCACACCTCGGCCGGGCGATCACGGACCTCCTGGGTCCACAGACGACCGCCATCGACGCCAACTCGGTCATGTGGGCCTTCTTCGTGGCCCATCCCCTCCGGTGACCGGAACCGGACGCCGGTCGGGACACAGGCCCTGGGCCCCGGGCGCGCCTGTGGAAGGAATAGAGTCTGAGATGTGTTGCACCCGAGCGGTACCCAGTGGGTCATCCTGGTGGCGTTGTCGATTCTCTGGGCGGCGTTGGGCTACCGGCTCTCGGAGAACGACCGCAGGACGCTGGGGCGGACCCCCTGGGGCCTCCCGTCGGCGCTCTGGGCGTTCTTCTGGTTCCTGTCCCTGGTACTGGGGCTGGTGCTCTATCTGATCGCCCACACGAACGGGGTCCGCCGGGCACGCCAGGGGCTCTCCGTGCCGGGATCGCCGCCTGCGACGGGGTGGGCGATGACGGCGCCGAGCGTGGCAGAGCAGTTCCCCGCCTATCCGCGTCCCGCCAACTCGCAGACCCCGCCGCCGGTCGGCGTTGGGCCGACCGACGGCCAGACCGGTCCGGCGGCGCCGGCGGCGCCGGGAGCGTCGCCGCCGGATTCCGGGACGCAGGCACCTGTCGGGCCCTGGACCCCGGGGCCGCAGGGCGTGCCCGTCTCGTGGCCGCACTCGCCCCCGGCCTGGCATCCCGATCCCAGCGGGAGGTTCCACTATCGCTGGTGGGACGGCTACCAATGGACCTCGCAGGTGTCGACCGACGGGCACCATCTGATCGACACCAACCCCGATCAGCGGATCGGCCCCTACTGATCCCTCATGAGGGGACGGCGGCCCACCCGGCCCGGTCGGCAGCGGCATCGGTGGGCGCGGTGACGGCAGCCGCAGCAGCCGCAGCAGCCGTGGTAGCCGTGGTAGCCGTGGCAGCAGCAGTGGATGGCGAGCCGCAGCGAGCGTAGGTTGGCGGGACGACAGGGGGCACCGGCCACCGGCCGGAGCAACGCACCGGGAGGGAATCCGCATGACAACCGTGGACGTCGACGATGTGGTCCGCCACGCCGGCGAGGACGACCTGCCGTGGGTGGACGCCACCGGGGGCATCTGGCTGAAGGTGCTCCGGGTGGATGCGGCCAGCGGCATCTGGGTGGTCCGCAACCGGTTCGAGCCCGGGGTGCGGCTGCAGACCCACCGCCACACCGGCCCGGTGGACGGATACACCATCTCGGGTCGTTGGCACTATCTCGAGTACGACTTCACCAACCGTGCGGGGTCGTACATCCGGGAGCCGGCCGGGTCCGTCCACACCCTCGACGTGCCTGCCGACAACACCGAGGTGACCGAGGTGCTCTTCGTGATGGAAGGGGTCAATCTCAATCTGGCGGTCGACGGTACCGTCGAGAGCGTCACCGACGGCACCGGGACCCTGGCCGCCTACGAGGCACTGGCGCTCGCCCAGGGCTTCGACCGCCCGACCGGCGTCATCCTCGGTTGAGGTGGGTCCCCCGGCGCCCGGGACGATGACCGGGCCCGCAGCCGACGACCTCACCGCACCCCTGTTGGACCCGGGGTTCTATGCCGGGGACCCGTTCCCGCTCTACGCCCGGTTCCGGGCCGAGGCCCCCCTTGCCCGCAACGAGTCCCTCGGGTTCTGGGTGGCCAGTCGGCACGCCGAGGTGGTCACCGTCTCCCGCGACCCGGAGACCTTCTGCTCGGGCCGGGGGATCATGGTCTTCGAGATCGGCAACGAGTACGCCACGCCGCCGACCATGATGCACACCGACCCCCCGGCGCACACCCGGTACCGCAACCTGGTGCAGCCCGGGTTCCGGCCCACCTTCGTGCGGTCCCTCGAGGACGGCGTGCGGGCGCGTACGCGGGCGCTGGTGGACGGCATCGAGGCGGGCACCCCGGTCGACGTGGTGTCGGAGCTGGCGGTGCCTCTGGCGCTCCAGGTGATCAGCGACCTGCTGGGCGTGCCGGAGGACGAGTGGCCGCGGTTCTTCCGCTGGTCGGAGGCGGTGATCCCCGGGGCCACCGACTGGCCCGAGGAGGAGCGAAATGCCCTGTCCGGCGAGATGGTGGCCTACCTCCTGGAGGCAGCGGCCGATCGGCAGCTGATCCCCCGGGACGACATCATCTCGGAGCTGGCCGGTGCCGAGGTCGACGGCGACCGCCTGACCGACGCCGAGCTGGCCATGTTCCTGGTGCAGCTCCTGGTGGCCGGCAACGAGACCACCCGGAACATGATGTCGGGGGGCCTGGTCGCCCTGGCCGGCACGCCGGGGCAGTGGGAAGGCCTGCGGTCGAGGGTGGCGGCGTCGGCGCGACGCGCCCTGCCCTTGGCCGTGGAGGAGATGCTGCGGTGGACGACCCCGGTGGTGTCCTTCCTGCGCACGACGACCCGGCCGACCACGCTGGCCGGCCACCTGCTCGGGCCCGGCGAACCGGTGCTGATGCTCTACGCCTCGGCCAACCGGGACGAGGCGGTCTTCGGCCCCACCGCCGATCGCTTCGACGCGACCCGGGACCCCAATCCGCACCTGGCGTTCGGGTTCGGCCCCCACTTCTGCATCGGGGCGGTCCTGGCCCGGCTCGAGGGCCGGATCCTGCTGGAGGAGCTCCTGGCCCGGTTCGGCTCGTTGGAGCCGGCCGGGCCCGTGGTGCGCACCGCGTCCCCGGTCATCGCCGGGGTGCGCTCGGCGCCGTTGGTGTTCGGGTCCGGATGAGTTCGGGCCCGGGTGAGTTCGAGCTTCGAGCGAGCGGGTGACCCTGGCTCGTGGCCGACAGGTCTGGTGGCCGACAGGTCTGGTGGCCGATAGGAGGTCGATCGATGACAAGTGAACAGACTCCGTCTTCTCGTGAGCGACCCGAGCCGGCCGAGCGCCTCTACGCATTCGCGGTCGAGCGGGTCATGACTGCTGCGCCGGAAGCCATCCACCGAACGTGGACCGAACGCTTCGACACGTGGTTTGCATCTCCCGGCGCCATCAGGATGCGCCCGCACGTGGGGGAGCCCTATTGGTTCGACGTTCTCCACAACGGAGACCACGTTCCCCACTGCGGGCGCTTCATCGACCTCGAACCTGGTCGGCTCATCGAACAGACGAGGGTCACCGGCACGAACGGTACCGACGGCGCCGAAACCGTGGTCAGAGTCGAGCTGGTCGGCACCGGGTCGGGGACGAGGTTGCGACTCACGCACGGCGGCTTCTACGACGCGGTGGCAGCGCAACGGCACGCGGATGCGTGGCCTCGGATCCTCGAGCACCTCGACGAGCGCCTCACCGATTCGGACGAGCAGACCGGGGTTCCCGCCATCGGGTAGGTGGGCGGTGCAGCGACGTTCCCTTCGGACACCCTCCCGAGCGACACGCTTGACGTGTTGACTGCTATGTGCGCATAGTACATCTATGACGACCCTCGTCATCGGCGCCCGAACGACGTCGGCCGTCCCACCCTCTGCGTTCTTCGACCGATGGGCCGACATGGCCACCTGGCCGGAGTGGAGCGCCGACGTCGAGTGGGCTCGACTCGAAGGCCCCTTTGCGGTGGATACCACCGGAGTCCTCAAGCCCAAGAAGGGACCGAAGACCAAGTTCGTCATCGAGCAGCTCGATCCTGACCGGGCCTACGTCGACGTCTCACGTCTGCCTGGCGCTCGACTCGCCTTCAGCCACCTCGTCACGACGCATGCCGGGGGCGGCTGTTCGATCGATGTGACGATCTCCATGAGCGGTCCGCTCGCGTGGTTCTGGACCCTGCTCCTTGCCAAGGGATTCAGGGAGACCACGCAGTCCGATCTCGACCAACTGGTCGCAGTGGCGGAGGCAGGGGGGTGAACTACTGGCTCGGCGTGGTGTCACGCGACCATGTTCGACGTGGGGTCGAGCTGGGCATCGCCCAGATCGGACACGGAAAGCGCACTGGACTGGCACGGATGAGGTCCGGCGACTGGCTCGTCTACTACTCACCGAGACCCTCGCTCGGCAGCAAGGAGCAGCTACAGGCGTTCACGGCCATCGGCGAGATCGCCGATGAAGAGATCTGGCAGGCCGATGAAGGCGACTTCAAGCCCTGGAGGAGACGGGTCCACTACCTCGTCGAGGCGACAGAGACCCCGATTCGGCCCTTGATCGGCGACTTGGATCTGACATCGGCGCCGAACTGGGGATACCAGCTCCGACGGGGGCTCCTGAGCCTCTCCGAAGCCGACTTCAGGGTCGTCCGGAGCGCGATGGGCGCGGCACGGGGCGCGGCATGAGGCGCGATATGAGGCGCGACACGGGGCGCGATATGACCTCGGGACGAGACCTCAGGAGCAACTTCAATGCCGCTGATGACAGCCCAGGGTTCCTGCTCTGGCAGATCACCAACCGCTGGCAGGCCGCGCAGCGTGCGGCACTCAAGCCTCTTGGGCTGACCCATGTGCAGTTCGTTCTGCTGGCATCCCTCACCTGGTTGCGAACCGAAGGCCCGGTCAACCAGCGAGTTCTGGCGGACTACGCGTCCACCGACCCCATGATGACCTCACAGGTCCTCCGGGCGCTGGAAGCACGCGACCTCGTCGAGCGCGCCAAGAATCCGGGCGACAGGAGAGCACGATCGATCACCGTGACCAAGGAGGGGCAGACGCTCGCAAACCGGGCCATCGTGGTCGTCGAGGACTGCGACAGGTCCTTCTTCGACCCTCTCGAGGACGTGGCTTGTTTCGTTCGGGCTCTCCAGCTCCTCAGGTCGAGCTCCGCCCGCAGTTCCGCCCGAAGTTCCGCCCCACCAGAGTGAGGAGCCTGCCGGGCGTCCCCGGCCGGCACCCATCGCCCCTTGCCGGCGATCCCGGCCGGAACCGGCCCGGCCGGGGGCCGTCAGGAGTTGGCGTGGGCGATGTCGAGGGCGCCCAGTTGGACCTCGTCGAGCTCCACGACCGCTGCGGCGCAGTTCTCCTCGAGGTGGGCCACCGACGAGGTCCCCGGTATCGGGAGCATCACCGGCGACCGGTGGAGCAGCCAGGCCAGGGCAACCTGCGCCGGCGTCGCACCGGTCTGCTTCACGATGTCGTCGACGGGGCCGCCCGGGTTGGCCAGCACGCCCGAGGCGATAGGGAACCAGGGGATGAAGGCCAGGTTCTCGGCCTCGCAGTAGCGGAGCACGTCCTCGGAGGACTTGTTGGTCAGGTTGAAGAGGTTCTGCACGCTGACGATCGGCACGACGGCTCTCGCCGCCTTCACCTCGCCCACCGTCGCCTGGGACAGTCCGACGTGGCGGACCTTGCCCTCGGTGACGAGGTCGGCCAGGAGTCCGAACTGCTCCTCGGCCGGGACCTTGGGGTCGATGCGGTGCAGCTGGAAGAGCTCGATCCGCTCCAGTCCGAGGCGGCGGAGGCTCATCTCGCACTGCTGGCGGAGGTACTCGGGTCGCCCGACGGTCAGCCACACCCCCGGGCCGGACCGGGTGAGGCCGGCCTTGGTGGCGATGACCAGGTCCTCCGGGTAGGGGTGGAGTGCCTCGTGGATGATGTTCTCGCTGACCTCGGGCCCGTAGGAGTCGGCCGTGTCGACGAGGTTGACACCCAGTTCGACTGCGCGCCGGAGGACACGGACGCACTCGGGCCGGTCGGCGGGCTCGCCCCAGATGCCCGGTCCGGTGATCTGCATCGCCCCGAACCCGAGCCGGTGCACCGTGCGATCCCCCAGTTTGAATGTGCCGCTGGCGCGCACGGGGTGGCGGCTGGGAGCCGCGGTGGTCTGGTCGGGCATGGATCCTCCTGAGTGGTCGGTCATCGGTCAGTCGGTCGGTCAGTCGGTCATTGTGCGTCATCGGCCGGTCGGCGGTCGGATGTCGCTCCGCCCGCCGTCCGCCCGCCCGCCTGTCCACCGCCGTTACCCATCGGACCGCGCCATCCCACTGACTGCGGCGGTCCCGGCTGGCGGTACAGCACCCGTTCTACCCCGACCGGCGGGGTCCGCACCAACGGCCGAGGTCGCTGCCGGTCCTGCGCCTCAGCGTCTCCGGTAGACGGGGGTTCGATCCTCGGCCCGGGCGGCCTTCATCTCGGCGTAGTCGTCCGAGGCGAAGACCATTGACTGGGCCACCGCCTCCTCGTTGATCGAGCGCTGGACTTCCGGGGCACTGAGGTTGAACAGTGTCCGGCGGGCCATCTTCACCGTGAACGCCGGGGCGTCGGCGATCCTCTCGGCCATCGCCATGGTCACCGCATCGAGATCGGCTTCGTCGGCCACCAACCGGCTGACCACGCCGTGGCCGAGCGCCTCTTCGGCCGTCATCACCCTGCCGGTCAGCGCCAGGTCGGCAGCCACGCCGTGCCCGGCCATCTGGAAGAGCCGTGCCACCCCGCCCGAGTCGGGGATGACCCCGTGGGCCACCTCGGGCAGCATCATCCGGGTGCCGACGGCTGCCACCCGGATGTCGCACAGCAGTGCCCGCTCGAAGGCACCGCCGATCACCCACCCCTTCAACGCGCAGATGATCGGGCACGGCATGGTCAGGAACATCTGGGTGGGCCGGTGGCCCCGCTCGATGAACTCGAGGTCGGAGAGGTCCTCGGTGCGCACACCGATCTGCCCGGTGTCCCGTCCCGAGGAGAACGACTTCCCCTCGCCACGCCACACGATGGCCCGGAGCTCTGGCATGTCGCGGAGCTCGGCCAGGACCTCCCACAGTCGCCGGTCCATCTCGTCGCTCATGGCGTTGTGCTTCTCGGGTCGGTTGTTGGTGATCACCGCGATCGGTCCTTCGACGTGGAGGCGGACCAGATTGCGCTCCTCGGGGGTGAGGATGCTCGCGGGTTGGCTGGTCGTCGGTTGGCTCGTCATGAGTCGGCTCCCTTCGATGGCCCCGGGCCGGGGCCCGGGGCCTGCCCGGCCGGCTGTGGCGGGTCGCTCTCGCCGAACGGCGGGCGGTTCAACTGCTCGCGGATGGGGGTGAACGGCGGCTGCACGGTGTGCCGCCGCTGCCAGTTGGCTCCGTCGACCACCAACGAGTGGCCGGTGATGTAGCTGGCGTACGGCGAGCAGAGGTACGTGGCCGCCCAGGCCAGCTCCCGGGGGAATCCCACCCGTCCCGCCGGGACCCGAGAATCCTGGCCCTCGTACTTCCCCGGCACCGCTGCGATGGCAGCCGTCTCGTCCTCGTGGGGCATGAGCCCGGGGACGAGGCCGTTGACCCGGATTCCGTAGGGGGCCCATTCGACAGCCAGCGTCTCCGTCAGGTTCTTCACGCCGGCCTTGGCCGCAGCGGAGTGGGCGAACCCCGGGCCACCGGTCCATGCGTAGGAGGCGCCCACGTTGACGATGGCACCGTCCCGTCGGGCCGGGATGAGCCGGCGGGCGAGGTTCCGACAGCACAGGAACGTGCCGTTCAGCACGATGTCCACCACCGTGCGCCAGGCGTTCGGGCTCATATCCTCGGCGGGCACGGGAAAGTTGCCCGCCGCGTTATTGACCAGCACGTCGATGGGGCCGAGCCGCTCCTCCACGTCATCGAAGGCCGCAGCGATGGAGTCGGCGTCCCGGATGTCGCACCTGGCGGCCAGGGCGGCCCCGCCTGCGGCCTCGACGGCGGCGACTCCGGCGGCCCGGTGGTGCTCGTCGCGGCTGAGGATCCCGACCGACGCACCGAGGCGGCCGAACTCGGTGGCGATGGCCTTTCCCAGTCCGGTGCCGCCTCCGGTGACGATCACCACCCGGTCCTCGTAGGTGCCCGGGGCCAGGGCGGATGCACCGAGCGGCGGGGGTGGTCGAAGGCCTGGCGGGGTCATTGCGCGAGATCCTAGGCGGGAGGATCCTCCGCGGCCTCCCTTCGCCACCCGTCCGGGCCATCTCCCCGTACCCCGCCAGCTGCCCGCCGGGGATCCCGCCAGCTGCCCGCCGGGTACCCTTCCGGACCTCGGGTAGCCTCGTCGACCGTGGACTTCGACCTCTCGCCCGAACTCGCCGCCCTGCAGGAGAGCGTCCGCCGCCTGGCCCGGGACAAGGTCAAGCCGCGGGCCAGGGAGATCGACTCCACGGGTGAGTACCCCACGGACATCTACGAGGCGTTCCGCGACGCCGACCTGCTGGGCCTGTGCCTGCCCGCCGAGCTCGGCGGTTCGGGTGCGGGGATCCTGGGGCTGACCATCGCCATCGAGGAGGTGGCCAAGTACTCGAACTCGGCTGCCCTGATGCTCCTGCTCACACGCCTTCCCAGCGGTCCCATCCTGATCGCCGGCAACGACGACCAGAGGCAGCGCTACCTCCCCGGTATCGCCAGAGGCGAGCTGCGCGCCGGGTTCGGGCTCTCCGAGCCCCAGGCGGGCAGCGACGTGGCCGGCATGCGGACGAAGGCGGTGCCCGACACCGGCGCCGTGGGGGGCTGGGTCCTGTCCGGCACCAAGTGCTGGATGTCCGGTGTCCGCCAGGCCGACTGGTACACGGTCTTCGCCAAGACAGGTGACCCGTCCTCCCGGGCCCACGACTCGATCACCGCCTTCATCGTGGAGCGGGGATGGGACGGCGTGTCGGTCGGGCGCACCGACCACAAGATGGGCGTCCGGGGTGTCGACACCGGTGAGCTCCTCCTCGACAACGTCCACGTCCCCGCCGAGAACGTCATCGGCGAGGTCGGCGGCTTCCGGTTGGCCATGCTCGGGCTCAACGCCATGCGGCCCATCGTGGCGGCGCGGGGCATCGGCCTGGCCGAAGGAGCGCTCATGTACGCCACCGAGTACGTGAAGGGGCGCGAGGCGTTCGGAAAGACCATCGCCGACTTCCAGGGCATCCAGTGGGAGATCGCCAAGGTCGCCGTCGACATCGAGGCGGCCCGCCTGCTCACCTACCGGTCCGCCTGGCTGGCCGACCAGGGCAAGTTCACCAAGGAGTACGTGCCCTTCCTCTCGATGGCCAAGTACTACGCCACCGAGCTGGCGGTGCGGGCGTCCGGCCTTGCCGTCCAACTGCTGGGGGCGGCCGGGTACATGGAGGATCACCCGACCGAGCTCTGGTACCGGGACGCCCGGCAGCTGACCATCGTGGAGGGGACCTCCCAGGTGCAGCTGGGCCTTATCGCCCGGGGCGTGCTCGATCACGACCTGTGGTGGGACTGACTGTGGTGGGACCGGGACCGGGACCGGGACCGGGACCGGGACCGGGCGCGGGCGCGGGCGGCGGCGGCGGCGACGAGGCAGCCGGCTCCTCCTCGTCGGATCTGCCCTCCTTCGACTCCCTGGGCGGGTGGCCCGGCGTGCTGACCGGGCTTCTGGTCGGCACCTCGCTGACCGCCGGGCAGGCCGAGGTGGTCCTGGGCCAGGTGCTCGCCGGCCAGGCCGCCCCGTCGCAGATCGCAGCTCTGGCCGTCGCCCTGCGGGCCAAGGGCGAGTCGGTCGAGGAGATGACCGGCTTCGTCCGGGCCATGGCGGCCCACGCCGTCCCCCTCGGGCTGCCGGACGGCACCGACATCATCGACACCTGTGGGACCGGCGGCGACCGGCTGCGCAGCATCAACGTGTCGACCATCGCCGCGCTGGTGGTGGCGGCCACCGGCGCCAAGGTGTGCAAGCACGGGGGTCGGGCCTCCTCCTCAGCGGTGGGGGCGGCCGACGTGCTCGAGGCGCTCGGCGTGGTGGCAGACCTCGGCCCGAACGGCGTGGCCCGGTGCATCGACGAGGTGGGCATGGGGTTCTGCTTCGCACCCCGCTTCCATCCGGCCATGCGGTACGCCGCACCGGTCCGCAGGGAGCTCGGGATCCCGACGGTGTTCAACTATCTGGGACCGTTGGCCAATCCCGGCCGTGCCCGGTACCAGGTGGTGGGTGTGAGCAACCCGGCCATGGCCGACAAGATGCTGGGCGTCCTGGCCGCCAACGGTGCCCGGCGGGCCATGATCGTGTACGGAGACGACGGCCTCGACGAACTGAGCACCACCGGGCCCTCCACGGTTCACGAGCTCGTCGCGGTTGCGGACGGTCGATACGAGACCACGCGGTACCGGGTCGATCCCGCCGACCTGGGGTTCGCTCGTGCGGCCATCGAGGACCTCCGGGGCGGGGACGCCGACTTCAATGCCGAGGCCATCCGACGGGTGATCGCCGGCGACGCCTCACCCCATCGCGACATCGCCGTACTCAACGCCGCCGCGGCCCTCACGGTGATCGGCCGGTCGGCGGACCTGGTCTCGGGAGTGTCCCTGGCCAGTGCGGTGATCGACGACGGTCGCGCCACCCGGGTGCTCGATGCGCTGGTGAGGGTGTCCCAGGAGGCCTGCGCTGACGACCTGACTGGCGACTGAACCGCCGCTCGATCCGGTGGGGCCCCGGGCGGTCAGGCCGCGGAACCGACCCGGACGGCTGCCGGTGGCAGGTCGGGCTCGTCCTCGGGACCGGCGGTCGACCGTGCGGCGGCCGGTGCGGTGGCCGGTGCGGTGGCCGGTGCGGTGGCCGGGGGTGCGTCCGGGGAGCGGCACAGATCGGCCAGCCTGGGGATCCGGACGGCCGGCATCGACATCCCCAGCGGCGACTCGACCTCGAGGATGCGGACGCGCTCGGCATTGGACCGGAGCCACTGGGCGACGATGATGCGTTCGTCGTCATGGCCGTCCCTGGTCATGGTCAAGGCCGGGTCCATGGCCACCTCCGAGCCGAACATGACTCCGCTTTCTGCCAGCAGGCCCCCGTCGATCTCGACGGTTCCCTCGCCGTCGATGAACAGCACCACCCGCCCGGCGCGCCGCAGCGACTCCACCCGGCGGTGCCTTCCCAACAGGTGCCGCAGCCGCTCGGCCTCGTCCCGGACCGATGCCGCCTCTTCGTACCGCTGCTGGCCGGAGAGGAAGGTCAGCTCGCCGGCCAGCGGTGTCAGGAGCTCGACGGGGTCTCCGTCGAGCTCGCCCGACGACCACTTCCGACGCCTCCCGTACCTGCGCTCGGACCGCCGGACGGCCTCCTTGCTGGGTACCCGCACCGCCGCACCGGGATCCTTTCGCCGCACCTTCCCCTGCCGGTTGAACGGCGGCGACCATGCCCGGATCAGGCGACCTTCGATCACCGCGGCCGTCAACGGGCCGGGACAGACCCGGTGGTGGACGGCGTGGAGCTGGCGGAGCAGCCGGCCGACCTTCGGGCGGGTGTCCCCCGAGAAGTACGAGCGCACACGGGTCTGCAGATCTGTCGCCTTGCCAACGTAGAGCACGTTGGCGGCCGCGTCCGTGAACCAGTACACGCCGGGGCGGTGGGGGAGCCGGGTGGTGAGTCGCAGCTTGGCCGCCTGGGGATGGCCGACCAATCGGGGGAGGTCGAGCAGCTCCTCGAGCCCGAGGATGCCGAATGAGCCGGCCCGCTCGAGCAGGGCGTGGAGCAGGTCCCCGGTGGCCAGCACATCGGTCAGCGCCCGGTGCGACGGTTGATGGGGGAGCCGGAGGGTGGCCGCCAGTGTGCCCAGCTTGCAGTTGGGGACCATGTCGCGCACCAGGCGGCGCGACATGGCCAGGGTGTCCACGGTGACGTTGGCCAGGCGCTCCCGGCCCGTCGACACCAGGGCGTGGTCGAGGAACGAGAGGTCGAAGCGGATGTTGTGGCCCACCAGGACGGCTCCACCCACGAACTCCAGAAAGGACGGGAGCATCTCCCCGCTCCGTGGTGCATCGACCACCATCTCGTCGCTGATGCCGGTCAGCGCAGTGATGAACGGCGGGATCCGCTCGTCCGGCCGGACGAACGTCTGGTAGGTGCCCAGCATCTGTCCGCCCCGGTACCGGGCGGCAGCGACCTCGGTGAGGGACGACGTGGCCGGAGAGCCCCCGGTGGTCTCGACGTCGAGGACCACGAAGGTGACCTGGCTGAGCGGGGTGCCCAGGTCGTCGAAGGATCGTTGCAAGGCGATCTCCATGGGGACACTGTAGCGAACATGTGTTTGCCCGCCCGGGAGGGGCGGTGGCGGGGCGGCTACCGTAGGGGAGGTGACCACCGACTCATCGACTGCGCCGACTGCGCAGCCCACGACTGCGCCGACTGCGCAGCCCACGGCCGTTACCCGCTACCGCTGTGCCGCCTGCGGGAACATCACGCGCTTCAACGTGGTGACCAGCCGCCGCACCAGGGCGTTTCACCACTTCTCGGTGGGGGGCGATCTCACGGTGGAGGACGAGGAGGTGCTCGACGAATCCGTGGAGGAGGTGTCGTGCCGCTGGTGTGGCAATGGCAACGCAGTCGAGGTGATCGAGGACGGCACTCCGGAGGCGGGGTAGCCGGAACGGCCGCCCGGGGGCGACGCCACCGATGAGCACCAATCGGCACCACCCCCGGCTCGGCCCGACGCCCGACCGCCCACCGGCTCCCGGTGGACCGCTGTCCGACCCTGCGTTCGTTGCGGGGTTGCGGCCCATTCCCTCAGGATCTGCCACCGGCCAACCATCCTGGCCGGCGTCCGACCTCAAGGGCACCCGGCCGGACGGGAGCAGCATCGAGATCCGGATCGCCGATGCCGAACATCCGATCCTCCTCGTCTTCCTCAACACCCGGTGCGACGGCTGCGACGAGTTCTGGCGAGGACTCGGGAGCCCCGATGGAACCGCGCTGCCCGGCTCGGTCTCGGCAGTGGTCGTCACCAGGGGACCCGCCGTGCTTTCCGGCGCCGAGGTGGAAGCGGCCTCCGGCGGACTGGGGAGTGTGCCGGTGGTCATGACGGATGCAGCCTGGTCCGACTACCGGGTGACGGGGTACCCGTTCTTGGTCCTGGTCGATCCCGAGACCCGCAGGATCATCGGCGAGACCGTCGGGTTCGGTTGGGCCGATGTCCATGCGATAATCCGGGCAGCCGACTCCTGAGCCCTCCCACTCTTGGGCGAGCCAACGGCACCCGCCGAGCCGGCTCTTGCCGTCTGCACGTGGCCGTGCAACATTGTGTTCGCTGAACCCTCACTCGGCCCGGTGCCCTTGAGGGATGGAGGGTTCGTCCGTCCGGTCCGGTCAGACCCGTGACGTCCGACAAGGCCTCGGTGAGGGCTGCCTCGCGATGTGGTACCGACCGAGGATCGATGCTGGAAAGCAGGAGAGCCAGGACGTTGCAACGAGGTACTCGACGAGAGCCACGTCCCGCAGTCCTGTTCGTCGACGAGGACGGTTGGGACTGCCACTTTCAATTGGCGTCGGGGCTTCGAAGGGCAGGCTTCCGGACGATCAGGGTGACGATGAAGCCGCCAAGTCGGGCTGCGGCGCTGTGCTTCAATCGGACGGTCCAGCTCGGCTCGGTTTCCGATCTCGCCTCGCTCGAGTCGATACTCGATGGTGAGAATGTGGTCGATGTCCAGGCGATCGAGTCCTTGGCACTTCAGACCTATCAAGGCTTCCCTGCCACGTCACGTCCGGAGACATCGGCCAACTGGGCCCGCCGAATCGACACTGTCGACAAGCTCGTCGTCTCACGTCGACTGCAAACCGGAGGTTTCTTCGCCCCCGACGTGGTCCCGGCACCGGTGGCGGGAGCCCTTGAGGTGGTCGAAGCCCTCGGGCTTCCTGTCGTGCACAAGCCCCGCGTGGCAAGTGGAGGTATGGGTCTCTCGATCATCTGCACGCTCGAGGATCTCGAAAGCGCGCTTTCCGAAGGAGGGAACAGTGACTCCTACTTCTTCGAGCGCCATGTCGATGGGCGCAGTCTGCAGATCGGTGGTGTCGTCGACGGAGGTGGGATGGGCCCCGTTGCCACGTGCGAGACAGTTGGCCGACCGGCTGGCCGAGGTCCGGCCAGCCAGTTGCTCGGGCTCGACGATCCCGAGTTGGCGGAGACCGGCCGGAAGCTTGCCACTCATCTGGGCATCGAAGGGATGATCAATGTGGAAGTCATCCGGGATGCTGACGGTCGCGACTGGGTGCACGATGTGAATCCCCGGGTCTGGGGCTCGTTCGCTGCCTTCAGGGTCGTCGGAGTGGACTTTCTCGGAGCGTATGTCGACTGGCTGCGAGGAGTTCCGGAGGCGAATTCCCGGCGCGGGATCCAGGAGGAGACTCGCATCGATGTGTTCCCAGGGGCCTTCCTCAGACGACAGCCATCCGAGAGTCGCGTGCAGGTCCAAGCGCGATTGACGCGTGCTGCGCTGCCGTACCTGAAGTGGGTCGGGCCTCGTTATGTGGCATACGAGCTCGCACACAACCTGAAGCACAGGTGATCACCCCCGAGCAGAAGTGATCGCCCTCGAGCAGGGATAACCCTCAGAGGGGCGCCAGGATCACGCAGAGCAGCAGTAGCGGGCACAGGACCTGGAGCGGGCGCGTCGCTTGCTTCTGGGTCTGCCCGCCCCGGGACCCATTGCTGCTCCGGTTTTCGCCGTCTGCACGAGTCGAGGATCTCGACTTGGGGTGCGCCATTCGGCGCGGGCACCAGGAGCGTCGATACCCGGTCCGGGCTCCTTCCCGAAGGGTGGCTCCGGTTCGAAGCGCCAGTCGGGCGTGCCTGTGTCCCGGCTGTCGGTTGTGGTGAGCGTCCATACCTCGAAGGTCTTCAGGAAGTGACGGTGGTGACAGAGAAGGGCCAGGTTGCCGGCACGCCACGCATCGAGCACCATGCAGGTCCGCCCCCGGCCGCCCCGATCGGGGTGGGCCTGGGGGACGCCGGTAGCTGGCATGACGCGGTCTAACCTCGTTGCAACCGAGGTGAAGGGGAGGTGTCGATGACCGTGCGGGCCCTTTGGCTAATTCCTGCGGCGCTTGTGTTCCTGGTCGGTCCACTGGCCGTGCCGGCCTATGCGGCCAACAGCGTGGGATGCAGTGGCAGCGCCTCCTCCTTCAACGACCAGGGTGCTCCTCTCGACAAGGTCAGTGTCCCGGGTGCTGGGGGCACCCAGTCCCGACCGTTCCGGATCATGTGGAACGGTGACGTCGCCTGGCAGGGCCAGACCGATCAGACGATCACGAGCGGAACCTGGCGGGTGAGCGTGCAGAACGCCTCGTGGCTCTTCGCCCTCGGCGAATTGGTGAGCGGACACGCCCACGGCTTGTCCGGCGCCTTCACCAACGACCAGGGCCAAGCTTCATGGGGCAACAGCTTCACTCCCAGCACGAACGAACCGGTCAAACTCCCGGGTACCTATGAGGTCGGCTTCATCGTGAGCGGCAACGGTGGAGCGCAGTGCAGCGGGACTCTGTGGGTCAAGGTCGTGGACAGTCCGGGGCGAACCCCGTTGTGGTGGTTGTCATTGGTCCTGATCGTGGCCGCGCTGATCATGTTCTTTGTGTTCGGCGTCTCGAAATGGACGCGTCCGATCCTGACCTGAACCGGGGAGTAGGAGGTAGGGAACGTGAAGACCAAGAGAACCCGGCACGTCGTGGCCAATACGCTCGCCGGCCTGTTCCTGGGCATCGGGATGAGCCTGATGCTTACCATCTACGGAGTCGTCGGATGGAGCACGGCCTGGCCCAACATCATCTTGGTCCTGGGCATCGCACTCGGGCTTGGCGTGGGCCTCCTGCCGGTTCGAACCAAGCGACGGTCGTCAGCGTCGTCAGCGTCGTCAGCGTCGTCAGCGTCGACGGTGTCGACGGCGAAGACGGTGTCGACGGCGAAGACGGGTTCGGCGACTCTGCGGCCCTGATCAGAGAGTCTCATGGGCTCGGGGAGAGAAGTTCCCGATCTCATGTGTGGGTGAACCTGCCACCTCTGGCCGGGCCGGATCGTCACGGGCGCTCAGGACCCTCGGCCGGCTCCTCGTCGACGTCAGCGTCGACGTTGGCGTTGGCGTTGGCGT